>Ga0209881_1000089_pt1 | contig 25481 bp, 26 predicted proteins | sample PersoiDNA2013193_FD_185804 | JGI IMG/M metagenome (GOLD analysis project Ga0209881, IMG submission 185804) | Permafrost soil microbial communities from the Arctic, to analyse light accelerated degradation of dissolved organic matter (DOM) -... | ecosystem: Environmental > Terrestrial > Soil >... | reverse complement strand
GCTCCCGCCCTGCCCGCGAGTCAGATTTCGAACATGCCATCCCGTATGACCAGGGCGGGAGGACCGACGCCTGCAACGCGGGCGCCCGCAGCCGCAGATGCCATCAGGTCAAGCAGATGCCGGGATGGACGGTCACCCAGCCCAGGCCAGGCTGGCACGCATGGACGACGCCCACAGGCCGGACCTACATCCAGGAACCATGGCGGTACATCGCCTAGCGGTCCGTCCTCCTCTAAACCGCCTGGCCTGGACGGTGCTGGCCGCCTCTTACACGGTTGGGACCTGGTACAGCTTGGACAGGTCCTGGGTGGTCCACCCGGCGCCCAGCGCCGGCAGGAACGTCTCCTGCAGGTCCCCGGCCGTCACGCCGGGTTCGCCCCCCGCGTCGACGGTGTACACGCTGGTATACCCGTCATGGGCCACCGCCGGCCCCGCCGCCGAGGCCACCGCGCTGACGCCGGCCGAGTTGCCGGCGTACCCGGCCGCCACGATGCCGGCCTGCACCGCGTTGTCGGCGGCATCGGACGGGTAGCCGGCCGTCATCACGCCCTCGAAGAACGAACCGGTGCCCCAGTTGCTGTTGTCACCGCCGGTGCCCAGGATGATCCCGCCCTCCTGCTTCATCGGCGCATAGCTGACGGGATCGCTGGGAAGGGGCCCGTCATGCCACGTCGACAGGCCGCCGGCCTGGGCATTGCCGCCCTTGAGCGCGAACGTGGTCTGCCCGTTGTTCTTCAGCAGCGCGGTGACGAAGTCGCTGCTGTTCCCCAGGTTGGCCAGGTTCGTGTTCTTCGCCCCCATGAACAGGCCGTCCTCCAGGTCGGCCTGCACCCAGGGGCCGTTCCCGGTGCACTGCCCGCCAGGCCAGCACGTCGTGCTGAGGTTGACCGCGTCCATGTGCGCGGCGTGGTTGTCGATGCTGTTGGCCTCGCCGTTGCCGAAGTCAAAGCAGCACGCGGGGTTGGCGTGGGTGCCGGAGGCCACCATGTACATCCCCTCGGGCTGGCCGTTGACCGCGATGCCCTGCGTGACGTTGTTCCGGTAGCCCATCCCTGGTTCGATGTCCACGCCGTAGGCCTTGTGGCCGTTGACCGTGATCGGCAGCGCGGTGGCGCTGGCGGGCTGGTCCGGACTGGTGGCGGCGCCGCCCCCCGGCGCGACGGTCAGGTCGTTCCACATGGGTGACTGGTCGTACAGCTTGGTGATGGTGCAGGGCGTATTGCCGCAGAAGGAATCCTGCTCGAAGGCGTTGACGTACCCGCCCGCCGACAGCAATCCGATATCGCGCGTCGTCCCGTCCGAGGCACGCTTCACCTGGTAAAGCGGCCCGCCATAGTAGGAGTACAGCGCCCGGTCCATGCTGTACGCCGCGGTGCACGGCGCGACGTCGCCAATCGTAGACGTCGCAGGGCAGGGGCCCGCCGCCGGCGGGCTGGCATCGTAAGAGGTGACCGCCGGCGGGAGGAGCGGCTCCATTTCGATCGCGGTGTCGCCAACCTGCGCCACGAGGTCGCCGAGCCCGGATCCGGCCTAGGAGGTGACCCCCGGCGCCTGGTTCTTCAGCCAGCCACCTAGCTTCCCGACCATGGCGGCACCTGGACCCTCGAAGAACGGGCTGAGCCACTTCTCCCGAAGGGGTGCAGACGACCGGGATAAAGGCAGCGCCGACACCGGTGGCTGCCAGGAGCATCATGCATCCCCCTCTGAACGTGAACCCCATCGCCGTGCCGAGCATCCACGCGAGCGTGGATTCCCAGGCGGTGGCGGAGGTCCCCACGTCCGCGGCCGGGAGGTCGACAACGATGCCCGTGCCGTCGGAGGTCATGCTCATCGTGGGGTTGAAATTCGGCGGCTCCGCGGTCTCGGCCTGTGGGACGCTCGCACTGGTGAAATCACCTGAGTACTCCGCCATCTGCCGCAGGAATTGCTGGCTCAGGCTCGTGCCCTGCGCATTGACCTGGTTCACGATCGTCTGGAGGTAGGACGGGTCGATGCCGAGGTCCGACGCGGTCAAGGTGATCGAGAAGTCTCCGCCTGGCGGTGAGATGACCGAAGGTGGCCGCCCGCGCGGACCCGCCCGCGAAAGCCAGCCCGGTCATCGCGAGCACGGCGGCCACGATCGCGACAATCCTGTAACAGCGCCTGATGAAACGGCTGGTCCTACGACTTCTTCCCACTGACATTCCCCATATTCGGGTCCAGCAACACAGGTCAATGCAGGGCATGGCACGTGTGTGGCACGCCGTGTGAAACAAGCCGTGCACGCCACGCGATCGAACACCGAAAAATGTCCCTGACCAGCCAGAATAAGCGAGAGCGGGTGACGGGAATCGAACCCGCATGACCAGCTTGGAAGGGATCTGGTACAGGGGCGCTGACCGTTGCTTTGCAGGTCGGCGTCGTGTGCTGCTTGTCCGTGAGTGACCGTGACTGACCCTGGTTTACCGTCCGATCGGGCACGCAACGGGCACGCAGACCGGCTTGGGCGCGTGGCGATGCGCATGAAGGGAAGCTTCCAGCAGGAGCCTCCAGGTGCCGTGGTACGCCGTGGTACGGCGAGGTATGCTTAGGCCATGGCATTTCCGGGCGAGCATCCGATCGACGTCAGCGTCCGCCAGTTCGTGGCGGACTCCGGGGCGGTCACGCGCGGCCTCCGGCAGGGGCACGCGTACACGCTGACCCTCAACGGCGAGCCGCTGGCGAAGATGGTTCCGATTCGCCGTCGCCGGGCGATCCCCAGGGAGGAAGTCCTTGCCGTCTTCGCCACCGCTCCGGTGATCGACGTGGATGAACTGCGCGCCGACCTGGACGAGGCCGTTGGCCAGGACCTGCGCGATCCATACGAGGGGACGGGACTGTGACTGTGCACGACGCCGCGGTCGTGGACACCAACATCATTGCCGCCCTCAAGCTTTACGACCCGGCAGAACTGCCCGATACGATGTTGATCACGGCGATTACGCTCGGGGAACTTTCCTTCGGCCCGCATGCGACCGATGATCCGGCTAAGCGTGCCGGGCGAGTGGCCGTCTTGCAGCACGTGGAGGCGACTTTCGACCCGCTTCCGTACGACCAGGGAGCGGCCCGGTTCTATGGTCAGATCTGCGCCGCGGTCCGCGCGGCTGGGAGGGAACCGCGCAAGCGGGCCTCAGACCTCATGATCGCGGCGACCGCGGCCAGCGTGGAGCTCCCTCTCTACACGGCCAACCCGGACGATTTCAAAGGTGCTGAAGGTCTAGTGGAAGTGGTTGCCATCCACGCGCGCCCAAACAGCTTCTGAGAGCGGGTGACGGGAATCGAACCCGCATGACCAGCTTGGAAGACTCCGGCCGCCTGCCGCACAAGTTACTCACGAACGTCCTGAAGTACAAGGCATTTGGTGGTGCACTCTCGGGTGCGAGAGACAGTTCGGGTAGAAATTTGGGTAGAAAATCCGGGTTGCGTGGGAACCGTGGCGACCAGTAGAGGCTGATGTCAGGGAGTGCTGCGATAAGCGGTTCCTCGGACAATGACAGCCGCAATGCCCTGCCGTCACCGGTATGCGGTCTCATCGACCGTTGAGGCTGATGGAGCGGTGCGGGATCAGCAGCGCGAACAGGCTTTGCACCGCGGGACCCCGGGCCGGCAGGTGAATTCAGCCAGCTCGCTCTCGTGAACGTCCTTGCCGTGATCGAGCACGGCACCCGCCGCGTGCGGGTCCTGGGTGCCACCGGGCATCCGGTCCAGGCCTGGGTGGTGGCGCAGGCCAGGAACCTGCTCATGGACCGCACCCTGAAACAAGCCGCACCGCTCCGCCCGCTGCCCGACGGCGTCACCGACCTGGACCATTTCCGGGTCCAGCGGCGTGACCGCGCCGGAGGCGTAATTCATGAATATCGCCTAGTGGCATAGTTTTTCGGCACCCACAGGGCACCGGGCACGCCGCCGAGCTCATCGCGGCCCGCCAGTCCGGCGACGAAGCCCTCGCCGCCGCCCCCCCGCGAGACGTACCGCATGGGGCTGCCACGCGGTCAGGGTCCATCAGCGAGCATCGGAGGACTGCCCTCAGTCTGCATGCCCTGAACAGTATCTGTGCCAGCCTCCGCAGGCGGGGCAGGCGGATGGGGCGTGAGACAGCGGTTGCAGCGGAAAACGCGCCAGGCCGTCATGATCCCGCCGCGGAAGACCCCGTAGCGGCTGATGGCCTGGTGCCCGTACACCGAGCAGGTCGGGGTGTGGAGACACATTCCGCGCGGCCTGTCCGGGTTCTCCTGCCAGGCTTCGATGATCCACAGCACGCCCTGCTTGACGGACCGCATTGGCGCTTACCCGTCCCAGGAGTTGACGGTCCGCCGGTCGAGTTCCACCGCGATGGCGCCGACCCCGTCGGTGCGGGAATGGACAAAGGCGGGGAACCTGCCGAATGGCGGGTCCATGATCTCCCGGCTACCGAGGACGTCGACGGTTTCGCCGGAGAAGCTCACCGAGCCCCTGCCCTTGCCGAACTCACGGTTCAGCGACTGACGGCGGATTTGCCGACTGCCCAGCCGGGACTGGAACATGGTGATGCTTGCCTTAGACGCTCCCGGAAGGATCATCATGGTGTCACAGGCGTCGAACACGGTGGACTGATCGCCCTCGTCGCCGAACTGGGTGACGTTTTGCGCTGCGACCACCACGCCGGTCCTAGTGGCGCGGGTCGTGGCCAGCAGGGCCGCCAGGTTGATGCGGCGGGCGAGGATGGGGGCTTCGTCGAGCAGCATCACAACCGGCGCGCCGCGCCCGGCGCCGTAACGGCCGGACAGTTCGGCGGAAAGCCGGTTGACGAACAGCGATGCCGCGATCTCGCCGCGCTGACGCAGGTAAAGCTCGGCACCTACAACGACGAGCGACGGACGGCGCAGGATCTCGGTAATGGTGAAGTCCGACCGGCTGACCTGGTCTCGTACCTGGGGTGCAACAAATGGCGCGAGACGGGTCTGCGTCTCGCTAATCATCTGGGCGGCATCGGCGTCGTCCGCCGCGAGGAAGTCCCGCATTTCGAGGCGGAGACTGGCATACTGCGGCTTGGCAACCCTCTTGCCCACGATGTCCCGGTGTACCGCCAGTGCCATGAGGTCGGCGAGCGTCGGGGCGGCAGCCTCAGCGAGCAGCAAACGGATCAGCGCGCCGAGAATCCTGAGTTCCCGATCAAAGAAGAAACGGTGCTTCGGGTCGGCCGGCTGCTCCCCGAGGATGCTGGTCTTGAGGCCTTCGACCGCCGTGAGATCGTCCGGGTCGATCCCGGCGAGAGGGTTCCAGGAATGCCGGCCGCGGGTGGCATCGGTTGACCAATGGAAGAACGGAACGGCAGTGCCGGTAGGTGAACTCTGAGCGAAGTCCCTGATCGCGTTGACTAGGTCGCCTGTCACATCCAGGACCACCACCGTCGCTCCCGCGCGCGCCAACCGGGCCGCGAGCGGCGCAATCAGACCGTAGGTTTTGCCCTTGCCTGGCGGCGCGACGACGGCGACGTGCTGGAAGAAACGCTCAAGTGGCAGCCGGTAGGCGGCGAATGGCTCACCTCTTGCCAGGTCGATCGTCGCGCCCACCGCCACCCCGTCCTGACTGAGGGCGCCGGCTAGCGAGCGTGCCTGGGCGAGCCCGGAGTAGTCCAGCAGGTCAAGTCCTGGCGGCGGTACTGGGTCACCGGGTGCCAGGTAGCCGCGGCTCTGCACCTTCCGCGGCACCCGTTCCACCGAATTCCGCTCGTAGGCGGATTGCATCGATTCGGAAAGCGACCTCGACGCTCGCCCGTAGACCTTGGCCGCTTCCCAGCCGAGCTTCCAGCCGCTCATGCCTTACCGTCCGCGCTTGTTCCGCGAGCGCTCGCGCTCTTTGCCCCGTGCCATGACTGGCTGGGCGGCCTCCGCGGCATTAGAGCTCGTGGCTTCGTCGAGCTCGCGGATCAGGTTGTCTTTTTCCTCCCGATCGCGGCTCATCTCCTTTACGCCTTCGTAGGCCTGCTTGACGATTTCCCCGAGGTCGCGCTCCAGGAACTTCGTCTCGTCCGGCGTCGCGTCCCGGCGGATCACTACGGCTGGCGAGACCGGCGTGGAGTTGTGACGAGGAGGGAGCGGCATGTGCATGGCTACCTCCTCAGAAGTTGAACAGCTTGCTGATGTCGATTTCTGGCCACTCTCCGCGCTTCTGCTGCCACGGCAGCTTGCACCTCTCGTGGACCGCAGCGATGTAGTCGTTCCGCGTCACCATGAACCAGGTGCGGTTCTGTGACTGGATGGCGCCTTTCCGCTTGGTGTCGTTCTTCTGCCCGCCGAGCGCCGGACCGGCCAGCAGGATCTGCCACGCCGGCTTGCTCATGCTGGAGTTAATGAACGGCAGCGCGATGAACAGGGTGATGAGGCCGAAAAACGCACGCCACTGCCAGTTGCCGCCGAAGACGGGCTGGTCCGCATTCGATGCCCACATTCGGTGAATGCGCACGAAGTCCTCCGCCTCCGGGACGCCATCGGCGATCCACGCCGCAGTGGCGACGACCGTCTGGTACTGCTCCACGGTTTGAGGTGTCGTGAGGGGCAGCAGTTCCGTCGAGGCACGCCCGATGAGCATCTGGACAAGCTCGCTGCGCAGTGCGCGGTCGGCACCGGCTTCCCTGACCAATCCGACACAGTAGCGCAGGAGCGGCAGCCAGGCCTCTTTCCTGAATCGGATGGCCAGCTCGCGGACTCGGAAGGACGCGGACCGCTGCGGAAGCTGCCGGTTGGCGTCGGCGAAGGCTTCCGGGATCTGGTCTGCCTGTCCCGCTATCTCTAGCAGGTCGACCAGGGTGAGGTACCGCGCCTCCGAGGGTCCAAGCTTGTTAATAACCCAGCGTTCTCCGGCGATCGCGGAATCCAGTACCTCCTGGCTGAACTTGATCCCCGGCACATTCTGCGCCGCTTCGAGGATCACTTCCGATCGCATGTCGATGAAGTTGGGGTATTCGCCCCAGCGGTCCCCGTACCGCTGGAGGCGGTCGAGCGCGTCCTGGTAGCGTCCGCGGAAGAGCAGCCGCTCGAGCTCGCGCCATACGTCCTCGACCGTGGCCGGCTCACGGTCCCGAGCACCAGGCTGGAACTCGGCGTCGCCGCCGCCGGTCGCCGCAGCACCCCGCGTCAGCGCATCCTCAGCGTCCGCGATCGCCTGCAGCACGGCGCCCGCGAACTTGAGAGCCTCGGCCGAGCGGGCCTTCTGCTGCTTCTTCTTCCAGTACTTGCGCTTCTCCCTGATGTTCGCGCCAAGCTCTTCCGGCGGCGACGGCGGGATGCCGAAGAACCCTTGCAGGTCCGCAGGAGTCGGCGTGGGCGCGAAGTCTGTCGTGCCAAGCCAGTCGAGGGCGGTCTCGGTGGTCATCTCACAGCACCATCACATCGTCGATGGCCGCCATAGCGTCCATCTTCTGCTCGTCGGACATCGCGCCATCGCGGCGCACCTCCACCTGGGTGATCAGAGTGCCGCTGTTGCCGTCGTGCGCGTTGACCCGCAGAATGCCGTCGTCGTCCAGCGCCATCTTCACGGTGATCGGGTAACCCATCGGCTTGGGGCCACCCAGCGAGCCGGTCGCGTTGCCGAGGCGGTCCACGAATTTGAGCTCGAAATCGTCGCCCTCATACACAGTCAGCTCGATCTCGCTCTGTCCCTCGCTCGCGCAGCCGAACGTCCGCTCCGCGGGCGGCACCGTGGGGATCGGCGCATTGGAGGGCAGCACGACCATGTTCCCCATGACGCCTTGGTCGTTCAGTGCGCCGATGCCAATGGCGTGCGACGAGCGGTCCACCGGAGCGGGCAACTTCGCCAACGGACTGGACGGAGCGGCGGTTCCGGTCTTGAGCGCGCCGATGAGGGCGGCGCCACGGGCTACGTCCTCATCAAGGTTGCGCGAGTACTGCGGGTCCTTGCCGAAGTACCGGCGGAGCAGATCCTGAAAGGCCGGGATCCGGGAGCTGCCGCCGACCATCAGCACCGCGTCAATGTCCTTGACCGTCAAGCCGATGTTGTCGAGGCAGGTCTCGACTGCGAACTCTACGTTCTCCAGGTACTCCCCCAGCATGCCGTTGAACTCGTCGCGGGTAAGCGCGAACGTCATCCTCTTGCCACCGGCTATCAGTAAACATTCAGGCCGGTTACTCCGCGGAGCGGGTTCCCGGCACGGAGCACCGCCGCTCAGGCACATGTATCGCGAAACGACCATGATCCCGCCCGGCTTGCCCCGGCTCGTCCCACGCGAACTTGGCACAAGCGGCGCACGGACCGCCGTTTGATCACTCAGCGTGTCCTACCTGAATGCTTACGGCTATCAGTGCCGTCTGAGCCCGCTCGCGGGTACTCAGCTCCTTCTTGAGCTGCTCTGCCTTCATATAGGCGTCGGCCAAGTCGACGGGGTCCGACTCTATGTTGACGCCGTGGGTTCTCATGGCCATGTCGTTCATGCGTGCGACGACCAGGCGGTCGAAGTCGGCACCGCCGAGGCGCCGGTCCCCGTGGTGGGACATCGCCTCGAGTTGCCCGTCGTCGTGACGCTCCAGGATGGTGACGTCGAACGTTCCGCCGCCCAGGTCGAAGACCAGAAATCGTCGGTCGTGCGTGTTACCGTCCAAGCCGTGCGCGACAGCGGCCGCCATGGGCTCGGCCGGGAGCGCATGCACCGTGAGGCCGATCATCTCGCCGGCCTGCCGGGTGGCTGACCGTTCTGCCTCACCAAAGTAGGCGGGCACCGTGATGACCACTTCGAAGATCTCGCGCCCAAGATGGTCGGACGCGATCTGCACCATCTTCTTCAGGACGAGGCTGGACAATTCCTCCGGTCGCCATTCCTTGCCGCGCGCTATGAACGGCTTGCCGGAATCGAGGAAGGTGGTGCTGCCCATCCCCCGCTTGAAGAGTCGCGCGACGCGGTCAGGGTCGACGACCGCCTGACCCTTCGCCAGATCACCGACTTCCACGCGTGTCTCGTCGTCCTGCGGGAACCACACCGCCGACGGCACGATTCGCTCGCCGTCGCGGCCGGCAATCGCATGCGCGTCTCCCGCGTCATCGACGAAGGCAACAACTGAGTTGGTCGTGCCGAGGTCAATCCCCACTATCTGCCTGGCGTTGCTCATGTCAGGAGCTCTCCTTGCTCGCTCTCAGCCGCGGGAGCGGGATCAACGTCCACCCTGGCCTTGATGATCACGTCGCCGTAGCACGCGAGCCCGCGGCTGTAGACGTGACTGACGATTCCCCCGCGTCCCACGGACCCGGACATCGCCTCGTGCCACGCGGGATCGAACTGGTCGCCGGGCGAGCCCACTTCCTGATAGCCCGCCCTGACCAGCGCGTCGGTGATGGTCTGTTCCACGTGCTCCCTGACATCCTCTGCCGACTTGAGCCTTCGGATGTCGGCCAGCAGGTTCGCCAGCAGGACGATCAAGGGCCGTTCCTGCCGATTGCGAAGCCGAGTCTCAAGCACGCGCATGCGCGCCGCTGTCTCGCTGTACTGCTTCGTGAGCAACGGCGCGACGGCGGCGGCCACCCGTTCAAGATCCTTCCGGAGATCCTGGGCGGACCTCTCAAACGCACCGCGCATCGCGCTCTCTACGTCATCCAGGCGCCGCATGACCTGACCGGGTGAAATCTCGAAGTCCTGGTCATCTGTCGGCCTGATATCGCAGTCCTCCGCGAACTCGCTCTCGGCCTTATCGGTCATGCTGCGTTCCTCACGGGTTGCTGGAGCATGGCCCCCTGCGCGGGGTCCGCGAGCGCCAGAGGCAGTTCGGGCTTCGCGAAGGCCTTGACATACCGCGCGCGCAGCGCATACCCGCCCGGTCCGTAGAAGGAGAAGGAGGCGACCGTATCGCGGCCTGAGCCCGTGAACTGGACGTCAACCCTGGAGCGCAGAAGGAGCCGGAAGAACCTGTCCAGGAACGACACCGCGAAGAACGGCGCACCAATACACGCGACCGCGAAGAGCCACAGGCATCCTGCACCACAGCCCGCGTCCAGCCCTGCAGTCCCCATTGAGCCGATCTGTGTCGAGCAGCCATCCGTGATAGCACCGGCAGGCTGCAACTCCCTCATAAGCAGGCGCTGTCCTCTGTGCGAACGCTTCTTGTCGAGGTAGAAGTAGCCAGTCGGGTATCCGAAACGCTGCTCGAAGGTTCCTTGCGCATACTGGGCGACAAGATCCCAAGCGATATCTGGGGATGTGTCTAGAAATGACACGTTAGGCAGCCGCATGGAGAAGACCTGTGTGGAGACGCCCACGGCCGGGACAACGATAAAGATAAATATGAGCAGAAAATCTATGAAACCTTGCATGCTGGATTCTTGCCCCCCGCCTCACCAGCAGGTGTCACGCATATTTTCCCGGAAGCATAAGCGATTATGCACGGGGTCGGCAAGTTAGTGTTATGTGGCTAAATGTAGCAACGTGTGTGCGTGCGTGAGTGCCAGATCCGACTTCAGGGTGAGGGTAGGCCATCTCGGCATTCACGTCGGTCGTGATTCGCGGGAACGGTCTGTCTCCGTCGGGATGGATCGCAGGTACCTAACCAGGGCCGATTCAAGGTGGCGCCGCGTAGTTGACATTAACGCTAGGCTTTCATGAATCGGAGTGTCAGAATTGTGTGCCTGCTATTTATTCTGTGGTTTCCTTAGCGTCGCTGACTCCCTTCAGGAAGATGAGTCCGATAGCGAGATTACGGATAATCGCAAGAACGCATGGACCGTCGCCCCGTCGCCCTGTCGTTCCTGAACGCGATCCTCGCGGTATAGAGTGTCGTGTCCGTTCTCCGGGGGCTCCCGGTACGGCAGTCGTCATTCGGGTTCTGACCTGCGGCGGGGCGGCCTGGTGTGGTCTGGTTCGACATGGGGCAGCCGCCTCGTGATCATGTCTGTGTGGCAAACAAAAATACGAAGGCGGTTGCGGGTGCCAGGATAGGCGCTGAGCTGGCGGGACGGAAGCGGGACGCGCTGCTGGAGCGACTGCGGCCGTGTTTTAAGCGGATTGAGCTGTTTGTGCAGGCCAGGAAGTACGTGCGGGCGGTGATGAGCGATCTGTCGGCACGCAATGGCTGGTCGGTCGCGGAGCATTCGGGGGATCTGCTGCCGGGTAAGGCGCAGCGGCTGCTGAGCCGGACGTCGTGGGATGCGCTCGTGGCGATGCGCGAGGTGCGGAAGTTCGCGGTGGCCGGGCTTGAGGAGGCGGCGCGGAAGGGCGGGCGGCGGAAGGGCCGGATGACGGTCGGGGCGCTGGACGAGACCGGGCAGGAGAACAGGGCCGCGAGGACGATCTTGGCCTGGCGGATCGAGTTCGGCGACCGGCCGGCCTTCTCCAGTGCGGTGAAGTAGTTGCGGGCCGCGGTCCGGTTCATCTCCGCCAGGCGGACCTTGCCGAGGAAGGGGATGACGTGCAGCCGCAGCGTGCCGGAGTAGGTGTCCTTCGCGTTCCCCTCGACCCGGTGGTGGCGGAGGAAGACGGGCTCGTACTCCTCGATGGTCCGCGTCGCGCGGGTCACCGGGTCCAGGCCGCCTGTCGCCCCGGTGATGAGCGCGGCGGTGTGCTCCTCCGCCTCCTGGGCGACCTGCAGCGCGCGATCCTCGGCATCGTAGGTTCCCGCGGACTTGTAGCGGCCGTCTGCGTCCTTGTAGAAACCCCGGTAGCGGGCGCCTTTCGAACTCTCGCGACGCTCGGCGTACGCCATGCCTGCCTCCGATTCTGGGGAGAATTTTAGGTAGACGGACGTGGTGCCACTGCGCACCGCTGTCAAGCATACGCCAGCTCGAATTATTTCCCTGGCCAGTTAAAATGCTCCACTGAACGACACTGGGCGACATTAGACCGCACACCGCAGGCGAATAGTCGAACAGGATTTCTGTTAAGTTTGTTTGATCAGGGAAGTAAGAGATCGGGTGACGGGAATCGAACCCGCATGACCAGCTTGGAAGTTCGGTTCCCCCGGCCTGGCGGCTGACCTGCGCGAACGCCGGTCCTGGTCATCGGCGGGGGAGTGTCCGTTAGTGACCGTGATTGTCCCTTGGTCGCCCTGGCGTATGGCACGTGTGTGGCACGCCCCGGGGTGCCGGTGCGGGCGCCCGTCTGCTTCGCCGAAGCGTCAGACGAGACCCGGATATAACCTAAGCGGTATATTTGATCTGAGGGATCTGAAGGAGATGGGATGGCGTGGACGGTGATCGTTGTCGAGCCGTGTTTGTCCTGGCTCCATGAGCTGAGGCGAAGCGACAAGGACACGCTTATTCAGGTCAGCCAGGCGATCACGACTCTTGCCGAGGAAGGGCCTGGACTGGGGCGGCCGCTGGTAGACACCATCAGCGGGTCGCGGTTGCCGAACCTTAAGGAGCTGCGTCCCGGCTCGTCCGGCGGGACCGAGGTGAGGCTGCTGTTCATCGTTGACCCGCACCGTCGTGCGGTCTTCCTGGTTGGCGGCGACAAAGCCGGGAAATGGTCAGATTGGTACAAGACGGCTGTACCGCAAGCCGAGCAAGCCTATGCGGAACACCTGCGGTGCGAGGAGAAGAAATGAGCAAGCCTCCGCTGAACAACCCCAACGCGCGGTACTGGGATGACCTGGTTGAGGATTTCGGCTTCTCTCCGGAAGAGCAGGAGACGGTCCGGTCCGGCGCGGATCGCATGATCGCTGAGGTACGGGCGCAGCGCCTCGCGGATGTCCGCAAGCGCCAGAACGCCACCCAGGTAGAGGTAGCCGACGCCATGGGCGTGAGCCAGGCGCGCGTCTCCAAGATCGAGAACGGCCAGTTGGAGCGTAGCGAGGTCGACACCCTCGCCGCCTACGTGAAGGCGCTTGGCGGGAAGCTCAAGATCATCGCAGACTTCGGCGACGAGACCTACGTGCTCGGCTAACCGGATGCGCTATTCGTAACCGCTGGCCATGACGAGCACCTCGGCGAGGATCTTCCATGTCGGTGTCACCGGGAACTGTTCGTCCCTGTTGGCGTAGGCATGGGGGATAGCTTCCAAGGATGCGGCCAGGGCTTCAAGAAAACGATCGAGCGTTGAGTGCTTCGGACGATCTTTGCTGCATCCGCGTTGGTCGCTACATCGCGTAGATCGCCAGCCTCGGCGAATCTGCCGGTGTCGTATGGTCCTGTCATGCGACTATCGTGGCGCAGATCGGGTCCGATCGTTCACTGACTGGCTCGGCCCTGGAGCCGCCAGGCTCGCCCGACGCGCTGCGGGGCAGCGCCAGCTTGGTCGGCGCTGAGGACCTGCACTTCCACGATCTTCGGCAGGTGAGCGATGCTTTCGCCGCTGCCGGAGCTGCGGAGATCCAGAATCGGACGGCGCACAAGGCCACGACAGCGAGTGGGACGCGCTGATCTACCACCACAACCAGGCGCGCGGCGCGGACAAGATCATCACCAGCAGCATCGACGCTCACGTCGAAGGCGAGCACAAGCGCAAGGATGACGACGATGACGGCACGGCTGACGTCCTGGTGCCAGTCGGCTAATGGCCCGGAGCGTGTTCAATCACGAGATAGCGGCAACATCGAACCCTCGAATAAACACCCTGACCAGCAAGGATAAGCGAGAGCGGGTGACAGGAATCGAACCCGCATGACCAGCTTGGAAGACTACGTCCGCCTGCCGCGTAAGTTACCCGCGAACGCCCTGAAGTACAAGGCATTTGATGGTTCGCTCTCGGGTGCGAGAGTCAGTTTGGGTAGAAATTTGGGTAGAAAATCCGCGTTGCGGATAATCTGTGGCGACTAGTAGAGGCTGATGCCCGGTAGCGCTGTGATAAGCGATTCCGCTCGGACAATGCTCTGCCGCCACCGGTATGCGGTCTCATCGGCGTGACCGCCATTGAAGTGATCAGGGGCCCGTTTGGCGGCTGCGGCGGGGGTCTGCGCGATCAGCTCGCTGACCCGGGCGCTGAGCTGGTCGATTTTCCTGGTCAGGACGTCGATCTGGTTCAGTAGGATGCGGGCCGGTTCGCCGTGGCGCTCCTCGAACCGGCGCCCCAGCGCTTCGGCGAGCTTCCTGCGCTTCCTGCGCTTCGCGCGCATCTTGCTGATCGCTAGGTCGAAGCGCATCTCGTAGGCCGTGGCCAGGTTCATCCAGGCGGCGCGCTGCTGCGTGCCGCCTGTCGCCTGCCATCGTGGCCGCCAGCAGGCCAAGATCGATGGCAGCGTCGAGGCTTCCCTGATCGGTGTCCGTCTGTGCGCTCCGAAGCAATGCCGAGGATCGTTGCGCGCAGCTGCGACCCCCGGGTGACCGGGCAGGAGTGTAGGGGGCACCGCGAGTTGGATGGTCAGCTTGTCGGCTTGCCGCTCGACCTGGTCGCGGTCTGGGCTCGCGGGGAGCAGTTCGGCATTGCGCCGGTACAGCCAGGCTGCGGCCAGAAGCGCGCGCGGCTCCCCGTCCGCGGTGGCGGCTAGTTCGTCGCCAAGGCAATGGCTGCCATGTCGGCCAGGCCGCGTCATCGCCGCGCAGGCAGGCGGCCAGCCGCCGCTCGGCCTGTTCTACATGATCGTTCACAGCCACGAATAAGGCACCTTCCGTCGCGCATCTCGCGGGAGGTGCTGCCAGGACGGGCCGGGATGGCGTCTTCCTGGTACCCGTCTTCGTTATCGCGCATGGCGTTCACCTGCTCGGGGGTTTGCGTGTGCGGCACGAGCCGACGGGGAGGCTGGTCGGAATCTGGGCATCATAAGGGTGCATATCCGGTGGAAGCGTCTCCCCGTTTACCGTGAGGGCAGCTATGGCCACGGCAGTCATTACCGCGAGCGCCAGCATAATAGTCGCGCTACTGGTCTTCTTGCTGAACCGGCAGAGCCAGTATCAGTTTGAGCGCCGCCAGGCCCTGCTGACCAGGGTAAATGCCCAGCTGCGGGAGCTGTACGGGCCGCTGCACGCGCTGGTGCGCGTTAATGAGCGGGTCTGGAAGTCCCTGCGGGACAACTCGGTCCTCCCGGCGAGTGACGAGAGGACCGATGCCGGGCAGCTGGGCAAGCGCGATCTGGATACGTGGAAGGCGTGGCTCAACCATTCGCTGATGCCGGCCAACATGAGGATGAGGGATCTGATCTTGGAGCATGCCGATCTGATAATCGAGGCGGAGGCGCCGGATCCTTTGCTGGCTTTCTGCGCGCACGTATCCGCCTACGAGGTACTGCTGAGCTCGGAAACCCAGTTCGGCCCTCTTGCCGGAAGTCGGCTTATCGGTCATCCCGGTGATATTTACGTCGACTACGTTGACCGCTCATTCGCTGCCCTCAAGGCTGAGCAGGCGCGCCTGCTCAGGCTCACCGCTGTCAGCCGGAAGCGCCTTGCGCTGCCCGGGGGATAGGCGGCACGGCGTGAGCGCGGCATCCCTCATGGCCCGGTATGGGTGAACGGAAGCCAGTCGTCCAGCGGGCGCCCATCGTCGCGCAGGGTTCGTGCCGCCTTGTGCAGGGCGGATGCCGACCTGTCCGGCTCGAAGCCGCTGTCCGTGATCATCGCCGTGTAGACAGCAGCGGTCATGTGTGCTGCTACTGCCGGATCGACCGACCACAGGGTCGCCACGACATGCCGGTAGCCGGTGTAGCTCAGCGCCGCGGCCAGAGTGATCACCTCGTCCGGCAGGTCGACGCCGCCGGTCGCGGTCCGGCATGCTGACAGGAACGCCAGGTCGCCGGCGTAGCGGGCACTGCTGAGGCGGGTGACGGTCAGGATTCCGTCGGACAATTCCAGGCCAGCCGCGGACGGGTCGCGCAGGTCCTGGTAACCATGACAGCTGAGGTGGATCCAGCGGTGGCCGGGCATGGCCGCCTCGACTGCCGCCACCGTGGCGTCCCGGCCGCTCAGGACGGTCAAGTCGCCGGGGAAGTGGTTGATCAGGAAATCATGCTCGCGTGCCACGTCCTCGGCCATCGGAAGCTGGTCTGGTGCTTCGGGGACGCCTACGAACAGCAGCCGTCCTGCGCCCGGGGACACGTCAGTGCGTTCCTTCATGGCATCGCGCAGTGCCCGCAGGGTCGGGGTATAGGAGGAGATCACCCGGTCTATGACAGTCCGCCCGTCCCCTGCCTGGTGGTAGCCCGCGCCGTGCAAGGGAAGCAGGGTCAGCAGCCCCGTCGGGCACCACCACACGCGCGCCTGCGGCCCGGCCGGGTCGGCCCGGCTGATGCCGAGGGCAGCGAGCACGGGCTCGGCTACGGCATCCCATAGCCATTCGGTCGTCGACCGGAGCACCGCGTCACGCTCGCGAAGACTCCGAGCGCGGGCCTCGAGAGCCGCGGCGAACGACAACCCCGGGTCAGCGGGCAGGCTGCCCTGCAGGACGGTCAGGAACGAGGCGGTGCGCTGGATGACCTCCTCCGTGGTCAGGTCCGGTAGCCTCACCACTTGGACGCCACCAGTCGTGATGATGAGAGCGTCGCAACGCCACTGGCTCACGTTCACGATAACTACAGGCCCGCGCTCGGCTGCTGCGAGGAGCGAGTCTAGTGGCGGCGGCCGGAGGAAGTCCTCGAAGCTCTTAAGCCCGCGGACCTGCCCGACCAGGTCATCCCATTCCCGGGCGAGTGCCATCCGCCGGTCGATTTCCCGCGCCTGGCGGTTCTGTATCTCAGCATTCATGTACCGGGCTCATCCGCTCAGATTCCGGTTTTCCGTCCTCGCTGCACTCTATACAATGTCTTTTGTGCTTGCCGTGGATAAGGGGGTTCCTGTGAGCATGCCACCCGGTCGTCCAGGCCAGCAGGACGTCGGCTATATCCCCCTGTATTTGGTTGATTCCGCCAAATCGGTGGAAATGGCACCGGGCAGGATCGCTCTCGGCCTGATCAGGTTGCGCGGATGGCAAGTGCACCGGCTGGTCCCCGTTCCCGCTGACCTTGCTGGCCAGGCGGCATACCTCGTACGGTTGAACTACGAGTTTGATATCGCCCCCGATGTGCATGCGCCAGCGTGGGCCGAGGTCGGGTTCGAGTTCCCCGATCCGGAGGTCGTGGTCTACGACGCGATGCCGACCCGGGTAGTGGAACAGGCGGATGCCGCCTCCTACGAGCTGACCGGGCAGCTCAATTTCGTCCGCCGGGAAGGCAGTGGCGGCGGGTCCTGGCCTCCGCGCTCGCCCGCGGCGAACATCGCGCTGCCCGTGCTCATCCCGCGCATCGACTCCTTCGGCCCCGGTGGCAGCCTTATCCGGTGGCGGCACACCAATGGCGTGCCCGCGGGCACGCATACCGGCTGGCTCGTCCTGCTCGTGCCAGTGGAATGGGACGAGGTGCCGGTCGTGGCGGCCGGGAACTACCACGTCGAGACCGATCCTTATCTCCGCTTCCGGCCCGCCGGCCTTAAGGATGCCTTCACCGTCAGCCTGCCCCCGGTCAGCCCTGACGGCGGGTCCGCTCAGGTGCCCATTCTTCCCCCGGGCGACGTTCGCGGAACCGGGCCCCGGGTATTCGTCTCCTACGCGCATGAATCGTCCGCTCACAAGGCCGCGGTGACCGAGTTTTGCGGGTTCCTCTCGGCCATGGGCTTGGACGTCCACTTCGATCGGCAAGGGCTGGACGAGCGTCGCAACTGGGATGAGTGGATCACCACCCAGATCCAGCGCGCGGACTATGTGACCGTGATTGCCTCGCCCGCCTATCGCGCAGCCGGTGACGGCACGCTGCCCGCGGGCGAGCGGCTAGGAGTGCGGTTCGAGTACCGGCGACTGGTCGACCTGCTGCACAGGTATCCGGAGGAATGGACGCGGAAAATCCTGCCCGTGGTGCTGCCAGGCCGGTCTCCTGAGGAGATACCGCTCAGCTTCCTGCCGGGCACCGCCGACTACTACCCGGTAACGAGCATCACCGAGGAAGGCGCAGCCAGCCTGCTTCGCGTTCTGCTCCGCTCCGCGGCCGGGTAGCGGTCCCGCAGGAGGCAGCCAGATGCCGGTACCGCGCGAGCCGGGTGCAGGAGCCCCGGACACAGGTCCGGCCGTTCCGCTCGCAGATCAAGAACTCCTCGATGAGCTCCGGGAACGGATCGCTGCGGCCGCCGACGGTAATGCCGGCGCGGTTCTTGGCGAGGAGGCACTGGCCGTGGCAGACCGGCTGGCACATGCGTCGATGACCCCTTCCGGTGAGCTTCCGGCGGAAGCGTTGCACGGCATCGCGCTGCTGCGGGTGATGCGCTTCCTGTGCGGGGGCGGGGAAGACGACCGGCTGGCCGCTCTCCGGCTGCTGACAGAGATCAGGCTTGCCGTCCCGGATCTGGCACCGGAGGAACTGTTCGCGGCGCTCAACGCGAGCGCGGCAGACGGGCTGGCCGTCCTCGGCGCCGAACTGCTGCGGCAGGCGCAGGCCAGCACGGACCGGCAATTGCTGGACCAGGCGGTCGATATCCTCCGTCAGGCTGCGGACGCCTCGCCAGGTAACGACTCCAACCGCGCGGGCCGGCTGTCCAACCTCGGCCTGGCCTACCGGCTCAGGTTCGAACGGCACGGCGCCGACGCCGACCTGGATCACGCGGTCGCTGCCGGAGAGGCATCCGTCTCAGCATGCTCAGACGCGGATCCCGCCCGTTCCGGGTGCCTGGCAAACCTCGCGGACTCGCAGCACGCCCGGTTCGAACGCGACGGCGACGCGGCCGACCTGGAAGACGCGCTCACCGCCTATCAGGCCGCCGTCGCGGCGGCACGCCACGGCCACCCGCTGCACAGCGTCGCGCTGGCCAAACTCGGGATGGCGCTGACCAGCCGGTTCACCGTGTCCAGCCGGACAGAGGATCTCGACGAGGCCATCAGGCTATGCACCCGGGCCGCGGCGGGAACAGCGGACGGCGAGTTCTACGCGCAAGCCCAGACCAACCTGGGCAGCGCGCTCGCCATGCGTGGCGCCTGGGCTGGCTCCCGCGCCGACCTTGAGGGCGGTATCACCGCGTGCCGCAACGCCGTGGAAGCGACCGCCACCGGGGAAGCAGCCGCGTCCACGAGATGGCTGAACCTTTCGGCTGCTCTTCATGACCGATACCAGCTGCTCGGTGCCCAGGATGATCTCGACGGTGCCATCGCCGCCGCGCGGTCGGCTCTGTCCGCCGCCACCGAGGCGGATGACAGCCCCGTCTACCTGGCCATGGTGCTCGCGAATGTGAGTATCCTGCTGCGGATTCGCGGTGACCTGAACGACGACCAGGCCGACCTGGAGTCAGCCCTGGCCGCCGCCCGACAGGCAATGACCCGGTGCCCTGCGGGCCACCCAGCGCGAGCGGCCCGCGTCAACAATCTCGGAACAGCGCTGCTGAGCTGGTTCGATTACCACCAGCGGTACGACCCCGCCGCCGCGCTCACCTATCTTGAGGAAGGCATCGCAGCCGTTACCGAAGCCTCAGCTAGTACCGGCCCCGGCCCCGGCCGGGCGGACCTCCTGAGCACGCTTGGCCTGCTGCTGCTCAGGCGCTTCGAGCATGGAGCCGCCAAGGCCGACCTCACCGCGGCACTCAGCGCCGGCTCAAGCGCGCTCGCGGCTTACCCCGAACAGCATTCAGCGGCAGCCGGCGCAGCGCTGAACCTTGGTTCGGCCTACCGGGCAGCGTTCGACCGCCACCACGGCGACGCCAACCTGGCCGGGGCGATCAGCTCCTGGCGAGTCGGCGCCACCGCCGACGGGTCACCTGCCACGCTCCGGCTGGCCTGCGCACGGCAGTGGGCAGAGCTCGCGGCGGCCGAGAGATCCTGGAAACAGGCGGCCGAGGGATACACCCACGCCGTCGCCCTGCTGCCCTACGTCTCATGGCGCGGCCTGAACCGCTCCGACCAGGAACACGGCCTGCTCCGCCAGGCACCAGTGGCCAGCGACGCGGCCGCGGCCTCAATGGCCGCCGGCGACCCATCCGGCGCTGTCGGCCAGCTCGAACACGGCCGCGCCGTGCTGTGGACCCAGCAACTCGAAATGCGAGACGACCTGGAATCCCTGCGCACTAGCCAACCCGCGCTCGCGGCCTCCCTGGACCGGATCAGGCGCGCCCTCGACCTGTTCGGAGTGTGATGGACCAGATGCAAGCAGACGATCCCAGCCGGGCGCAGCGGCTCGGCGACCTGGCCGCGGCTCTGCAACTGCGCTTCTCGGACACCGGCCGCACCGCCGACCTCGAGAATGCGATCGCCATGACGCGTGAGGTACTCAGCCTGCTCAGCGAAGGCCAGCCCGGGTTGCCTTTGCAGCTGTCCAACCTCGGTAACGCGCTACGGATGCGGTATGAGGGCACCGGACGGCTCGCCGATCTCGAGGAAGCCATTTCAGTGGCTCGCCAAGCCGTCCAGGCGACCGCCCCCGGCCACGGTGCTCGCGGACGTCGGCTGTCAAACCTTGGATATGCCCTGCGCCTGCGGTTTGAGCGCACCGGCCGCCTGCGCGATCTGGACGAGGCGATAGAGGTCGGCGGCCAGGCACTGGCGCTAGCACCAGACGGCGACCCCGGCAGGGCCCGGCTCCAGTCCAATCTCGGCATCGCCCTGCGCGAGCGGTATGAGCACACCAACGTCCCCGTCGACCTGCGGGCGGCAGCCGACCTGGCCAGGCGGGCGGTCGCCGGGACTCCTCCGGACCACCCCGATCGGGCGGGCATGATGTCCAACCTGGCCGTTGCCCTCTACCAGCAGTACGAGTCCGGCCGGGCCGAGGACCTAGCTCCCGCCATAACCGCTGCCCGTGCAGCGCTCGACCTGACGCCAGCTGACCATCCTGACCGCGCCTTGTACGCGCTGAACCTTTCCGTGTTTCTGCGCGCCCAGGCAGCCGAGAGCAACGACGCCGCTTACCTGGACGAAGCCATCGAGTCAGCCAGACACGCTGTCGCGCTGCTGCCGGAGAAACACCCCGACCGGGCAGACTCCCAGTCCACACTGGGCCGCGCCCATCGCCTGCGGTATCGCATGCTGCACGACCCCGAAGACGCCCGCAAGGCCATCGACGCACGCCGCCAGGCAGCCGCAGTCCCCACTGCCCCGGCGGTAATCCGGGCACTCGCGGCCCGCGCGCAGGGCGAATGGGCGATGGAGGACCAAGACCCCGAGATGGCCAGCGACGGATACACGGCCGCTGTCGGCCTGCTGGCCGAGGTTGCCTGGCACGGGCTGGAACGCAGCGTCCGAGAAGGCCATCTGGCTCAGTGGCGCGGCCTGCCTGAGGACGCGGCCGCCTGCACTCTGCCCATTTCACCGCCGCTTGCCGTCGAGCTTCTCGAGCAAGGACGCACGGTGCTATGGACTCAGCGCCTGCACCACAGGACTGACCTTCGCCGCCTTAGCCAGGCCGCTCCTGTCATTGCGGATCGTCTCGGTGAGATACGGGCCGAGCTCGATCACGAGACGACGCCCAGAGATCGTGAAGACCGCAGGTGAGATGCGCGGGACAGTTGACGAGACACGCATAGATCCTGGGCGTGGGGTGCCGCCAGAAATTCTGCGTGCTCTGTGAGCTGCGGTAATGACCATAATGCGCGCTGGCCTGCTAAGACTGTCGCGGAGACGCCCGATTGCCAGTGCCATAGGACCGGGTGCCAGCACAGGAATTCCTGCGGCTGTTTCTCGGCGCGGAGGACAGAGAATGGCCGCGGTCGGCCGGGGCGGACCTTGGGGAGGCGAAGAGCGGGAAAGACCGCGGGCTGGCAGGCGGCAAGCGCGGCTTGTGCTTGCTCGCGCGAGGCCCGGGGTGGGCGCGGGCGAGCTCAACCTCGCCGCAGGCTTGCCCAGAGCAGGCCCCTGCCCTGCTCAAGGAAGTCCACAGCCTGCTGCGGCTGGTCATTGATCAGCGCGCATGCGGCGGCATCGCTCGCGAGATTCCGCCACCGCATCAGCAGTCGCTCCACGTCGAGCCTGTTCGCCACGGGATGGGAGGCCAGTTGCGGCAGCAGTGGCAGCGACGCGGCGAACGCCTCGTGCGCCCGCCGCCACAGCTGCTCGTCGCCGGCGTGGCGGGCAGCGGCCTCGGCCGCGATGAGCCTATGGACGAGCGGTGCCGTGGAACAGCGCGTCGCCGCGAGCAGCGTATCCAGCGACTCCTCCGCCAGGTCAATCCTGGCTGCCTCGTCTCCGCCGTCACCGTCGCTGACAACGCGCCGGTACGCGTGCCAGAGGGTGTCGCCGAGATTCGCCAGGCACATCGCGCGATTAGGGCTGGATTCCGGCACCAAGGCCAGCGACTCGCGTCCTGCCTCGATGGCTGCGGCGAAGTCGCCTGACCCGGCTGCGAGTGCCTTCATGCGGAGCGCCAGGCCAAGGTTGGCATAGGGGGTGGCGGCCTCGGCACCGGGGGAGGCAGCGGCAACCGCGCGGAACTCACCGATCGCCGCGTTGATGTCAGCCGTCGATTGCTGGTGCTCGAAGCGGAGCATCAGCGCCACGCCGAGGTTTCCGTGGTACGCCAGGCTGTCCGCGCTTCCGGCCAGGCGCTCGGCCTGACGCTGGCCGAGGGCTTCGATCGCGCCGTCGAGGTCGGTTGCCTGGCCCGCCGCCGAGAAGCGCTCGTACAAGGCCACCGCGAGGTTACCGTGGGCTCGGGCGCTGTCCGTCGGCCCCGTGGCGCCTAGCGGCAGGGCCACGCGCAGCACGCGGATGGCCTCATCGAGGTCGCCAAGTGCCTGGCTGACGGCGAACCTTCGCACCAGCGCCGAGCCTAGGTTAACCAGCGCGTCCGCACGCGCGGGATCGTCCGGACCGCGGTACTGGTCCGCGATCCGGGCGGCCTCCAAGCCCGCTTCGAGGTCGCGAAGCGTCCCTGACCGCTCGAAGCGGGCGAGGTACACGGCCGACAAGTTGGTCAGCACGGCGGCCTTCAGCGGGCCCGGCGCGGTGCCGACGTGGCCGCGCAGCACGCGCACCGCCTCATCGGCGGCGCTGGGCTGCCCGGTGATGTCATACAGCGTGGTGAGGACAGCGCCGAGCGCAATGGCGACGGTCGGGTCGCCGCCCGCGAGACCATGAGCGGTCCGCAGCGCCTCCACCGCGTCCCGCAGGTCCGAGGCGTCCCGGGACTGCTCGGGGCCCGCGGCGAGTGCCGTCCCGAGTACGGCCAGCCGACCAGGCATGGCGGGCGACACAGGGTCGGTGGCTTCGACGGCTCCCCGCGCCGCCGTGACCGCCTCGGCGATGTCGTCGGCACGTGACCGGGCGGCGTCCTGGCTGCCAGGCACCGGCGCGAGCAGAAGCGCGCGTGCAAGATTGGCCAGAATGCCCGCGCGATCTGGGTCAGCATCCCCGATCTCCCGCACCACCTGCCGGTGCACCCCGATAGCCTGCTGGCGGTCCTCCGGATGCCCGCCGCGCTCGTACCGTGCCGCGAGGGCATTGCCCAGGTTGGACATCCGCGCACCACGGTCCGGATCCGCCGCGCCAGTGCGGTCGACGGCCTCCTGCGCTGACGCCACGGCCTCCTGCGCGTCACGCGGGTCACGGTAGGTGTCGAAGCGCTCCACCAGTGCCACGCTGAGGTTGGACAGCATCCCGGCGCGCCTGTCATCTCCCGCGTCAAGGGCGGCGACAGCCCCGCGGAACGCATCTACCATCTGGTCGGCCGTCAGGCGGTTCGGCACCTGCACGCTCAGCCCACGCAGCGCGCGGCCAAGCATCGACAGCAGCGCCGCCCGGTCCTCCGGGATCGCGCCGCCCGCCACTGCCGTGTCCAGCATGCGACTGGCGGCGTAGAAGGCCTGGTAATCCAGCACCAGCCTGCCGAGTTCCACGGCAAGGCGGAGCGGGTCAGTCCCCTGGTCGTCCGCGACAGCCTGTGCCAACGAGGCGAGCGCACCCGGCACCCGGTCCGGGTCGCATCGCAGTAGCAGGGCGAACAGCCGCAGCGCCTCATCCAGCTCACCAAGGCCGTCGTCCTCGGATACCGCCACCTGGTGCCGGTACAGCCGGAGGAATGCGACCGCTTCCAGGATCTCCAGGTCAAACTCAAGCTCTCCGGACGGATCATGGAACACGAAGGCCTCGTCCATAGCCGCCATCGCCTCGGCTAGGGCGAGGGGCTCCGTCACCGCGCCAGTGTTACCGCCCTCATACCGCGCTAGCCTCTGCTGCAGGATTTCCAGAGCCTCGTCAGGCATCGGGCTTCACAGCCTCTTGGTGTGCATAGGGGAGCGCTGGGTCCTTGCCTTGCCGCCAGGGGTGCGCAGCGCCCGGTTGGCCTTGCGTTCCGCTTCGAGGTCAGTTGGCAGTGGCACGTGCAGCGCCGGGTACATCGCGACGCGGTGCAGGTCGAACGCGACGCGGATAGCCTCACCGAAAGCCCCGGCCGCGTGGATCGCCGCGCGGAAGATGAGGCCAAGCGCGTTGGCGATGTCTTCCAGCGACGCGCCTGCCGGCACCTCAAACCGCCGCGGCACGGAATCCAGTGACGCGGAGGGATCTATGACGATCTGATACGGGTTGTTGCCTCGCACGGCGACCTCGCATTCCGGATGGTGAGATCGTGTCGAATGACCGGGCGACGATCCGTCGTCACGACACCTAGTGGCTTGCCGGCCCGGTAGGGGTTCACGGCGATGGAACCGTCGATCGTTTCCATGGCGGCGAGAGCGACCTCCAGGGGGAGGTTCTCCCTGATGTTGCGCCGGGCTCGCCCGGACAGGAGCACGGCGTAGGGCTCGCTGGCCGCGGGGTCGGTTCCGCTCACTGCGTGCCGAGGCGCCGGCGCTGCTCCAGTTCGGCGCGTACCTGCGCGGCGGTGCAGGTGTCGCCGGCGGCGAAGTCCTCCTTGGACTGCCGGAGGTCCGCGACCGCTTCGGTGTCCCCGAGGATGTCGAGCGTCTCCTGCATGGACTCGCACTCCGCCACCGAGATGAGCATGACGTCGGCGCGGCCGTTGCGGGTGATCGTGAAGTGGTCGTGCTCGCGCGCCACCCGATCGGCGAGCTCGGCGATCCGTGCCTTCGCCTCGGTGATGGGGATAGTCTCCATAGAGACCATTATACGGACCGGTCGTAATTATGGCCAGTTTCCGGGCCGGGCGGCTTTCTTCATTCCCGCTCAGCAGATGATGATGTCGGGAGTTCCCGCCGCTTCCGTTTTGTAGTGGTTACGGCGATCACGGTACCGGCCAGCTGACGGGCAGTTCCAGCAGCCCGCGGCTGCGGAAGGAGGGGCGCCATCGCAGTTCGTCCGGCTTGACGGCGAGGGTGAGGCCCGGGAGGCGCCGGAGTAGCGAGGTGATCGCGATGCCGGTCTCGGTCCTGGCCAACGGCGCTCCGAGGCAGTAGTGGATGCCAAGCCCGAAGCTGAGGTGCGGGTTGCCGGCGCGGGTGAGGTCGAGGGCGCCGGGATCGGCGAACATGGCCGGGTCGTGGTTGGCGCTGGCCAGGCAGAGCAGGACCGTGTCGCCGGCTGGTATGGGCATGCCCCCGATGCTGAGGTCCTCGGTGGCGAAGCGCCTGATCGCGTACTGGTTCGGGTCGGCGAAGCGGATCAGTTCCTCGATGGCGGGCCCGGGCAGTGGTTCCCCGGCTGGCGGCCCGGCCATCGGCTGCGG
>Ga0209881_1000088_pt1 | contig 25486 bp, 23 predicted proteins | sample PersoiDNA2013193_FD_185804 | JGI IMG/M metagenome (GOLD analysis project Ga0209881, IMG submission 185804) | Permafrost soil microbial communities from the Arctic, to analyse light accelerated degradation of dissolved organic matter (DOM) -... | ecosystem: Environmental > Terrestrial > Soil >... | reverse complement strand
CCACATCGATGTGGGGGAGACGCTGGGCGTGGTTGGCGAGTCGGGCTGCGGCAAGACGATGACCGCGCTGTCGATCATGGACCTGCTCCCCGGTGGCGGCCGGATCGCGGGCGGCTCGATCAAGCTCGCGGGGCGCGAGATCACCGGCCTGAGCGCCGACGAGATGCGCAAGATCCGCGGCGATGAGATCGGCATGATCTTCCAGGACCCGCTCTCCTCGCTGAACCCCACCCACACAGTCGGCAAGCAGATCACCGAGGCGGTGCTGCTGCACAGGGACGTCACCAAGAAGGATGCCTACGAGCGGGCCATCGAGGTGCTTGACCTGGTCGGGATGCCCCGGGCGCGGGAGCGGATCGACGAGTACCCGCACCAGTTCTCCGGCGGCATGCGGCAGCGCGTGATGATCGCGATGGCGCTGGCCTGCGAGCCCAAGCTGCTGATCGCCGACGAGCCGACGACCGCCCTTGACGTGACGATCCAGAAGCAGATCCTGGAGCTCATCGACAGCCTGCGGCAGCGGCTCGGCATGGCGGTCATCATGGTCACCCACGACCTCGGCGTGATCGCCGGGCGCGCGGACCGGGTCGCGGTCATGTACGCGGGCAAGGTCGTGGAGACCACCGACACGGCGGCGCTCTACGCCAACCCGCGCCACCCTTATACCGAGGCGCTTTTCCAGGCGCTGCCAGAGAAGTCGGCGGAGACGCGCGAGCGGCTGTACTCGATACCGGGAGCGCCCCCGGACCTGGTCAACCCCCCCGCGGGGTGCCGGTTCGCTCCGCGCTGCCGGTACGCCACCGACCAGTGCCGCCAGCAGGCACCGGAGCTCAGCGGCGAGACGACCGCGCACACCTACCGCTGCTTCTTCCCTGTCGGCCTGAAGGAGAAGGCCGTCGCCGGCCGCGTGGTCGTCACCGAGCCCGCGCCTGAACAGGACGCGGTAGAGGTGCCGATTCCCGTTCCAGGCGACGTGGTGCTTTCCGCCAAGAACCTGGTCAAGGAGTTCCCGGTGACCAGGGGAGCGGTGCTCCAGCGGAAGGTCGGCTTTGTGTCCGCCGTCGCCGGGGTGTCGTTCGACATCCGCAAGGGCGAGACGCTCGGCATTGTCGGCGAGTCAGGTTGCGGGAAGACGACGGTCGGCCGGATGCTCGTCGGCCTTGACAAGCCGACCGCGGGCACGATCAGCTTCGACGGCAAGGACCTGGCCAAGTCGAGCGGCCGTCAGTACCGGCGGGAGCGCAGGGACATCCAGTACATGTTCCAGGACTCCTACGCCTCGCTCGACCCGCGTATGCGGGCCGGATCGATCCTGCGCGAGCCGCTGATCGTTCAGCACATCGGGTCGCGCCGCGAGCAGACCGCCAAGATCAAGGAAATGCTCGACAAGGTCGGCCTGCCCCAGTCGTGGACCGAGCGGTACCCGCACGAGTTCTCCGGCGGCCAGCGGCAGCGGCTCGGCTTCGCCCGGGCACTGCTGCTCAACCCGCAGCTCATCGTGGCCGACGAGCCGGTCTCCGCGCTCGACGTGTCGGTCCAGGCGCAGGTGCTCAACGTGATGCGGGACCTGCAGCGTGAGCTTGGCCTGACGTACATGTTCATCTCCCACGACCTGTCCGTGGTCAGGTACCTGTCGAACCACATCGGGGTCATGTACCTGGGCAAGCTGGTCGAGGTCGGCACCGCTGACGAGGTGTACCTGCGTCCCGCCCACCCGTACACCGAGGGCTTGATCAAGTCCGCGCCGACCGCCGACCCAGTGGCGGAGCGGTCCAAGGTCAACGAGGGCATCACCGGTGAGCTGCCGAGCGCGATCCACCCGCCGTCCGGCTGCCGGTTCCGCACCCGGTGCCCCATCGCACAGGAGATCTGCTCAACGCAGGAGCCTGAGCTCAAGCCGTACGGCGTGAGCAACCACCTGGCCGCCTGTCACTTCGCGCTCCAGCCCCCGGCAGAGGCGATCAGTGCTCCCCCCACCACCAGCGAACAGGTCGCCTAGGAGCGGTTCCATGAAGGATGAGACCCGCCAGGATAGGCTCGCCATCAGGGACGTCGTAGAGTCGTGGGCGATCGCCAGGGACAGTGCCGACTGGGAGTGGTTCCGCGACCAGTGGCACGACGACGGCTACATGATGGCCACCTGGTTCCAGGGTCCTAAGGAAGACTTCATCAAGGTCAGCCAGGAGGGCTTCGCCGCTGGCGTGAGCATCCTGCACTTCACCGGGGCCAGCCAGTCCACCGTAAACGGCACGCGGGCCATCTCGCAGACACGGATGACGATCCTGCAGCGGGGCCTGGTGCACGGCGTGCTGTCCGACGTCGCCTGCACGGGACGGTTTTACGACTTCTTCGACAAGCGCGATGACCGGTGGGCGATTGTGCTGCGGCAGCCCATCTACGAGAAGGACCGGCTCGACCCGGTCGCGCCGGGCGAGACCATCGAGTTCGACCCCGAGCTGCTCAACCGCTATCCGGAAGGCTATCGGTACCTGGCCTACCTCCAGGTTCAGGCCGGCTACCCGGTGAAGGCCAACATGCCCGGGCTGCGCGGTCCCGAGGTCGAGGCGCTGTACGCGCGCGGCACCGCCTGGCTGGCGGGCGCCCCGGTCGTTTCCTAGGGCAGTCGCGGTGCGCAACATGACAGCCGAGGAGCGCAATTCATGTTTTGGAACAGGCGGCGGCGGATCATGTGGGCCGCTGTGGCCGGAGCTGCCGCACTGCTCGCGGTGGGCGTCGCCGCCTGCCGCAGTAGCTCGTCGACGTCGGCCTCCGCTTCCCCGTCCTCTGCCGTCGCGGCGGTGCCGAGCGGCATCGCGACGGTGGCACTGCCCGCGGGCGTGACGTTCAACTGGATCTGGCCGTACATCCCGCAAACCGCCGCGAACGAGTACAACATAGAGGACTTCGAGATGCTCCTCTACCGGCCTCTGTACTACTTCGGCGACAACGGGGACTCGGTCGCCGTGAACTACCCGATCTCGGTTGCCAACGCCCCCGCTTACTCTGACGGCGGCAAGCAGGTGACAGTGCCCATGAAGGGCTGGAAGTGGAGCGACGGCGAGGCCGTCTCCGCTCAGGACGTGATCTTCTGGCTGAACATGATGAGGGCCGAGTCGGCTAACTACGACGGTTACGCGCCCGGCCTGCTCCCGGACAACCTCGCCTCCTACACGGCGACAAGCCCGACCATCCTTGTCCTCAAGCTGAAGAGCGCGGTGTCGAGTATCTGGTTCACCTATGACCAGCTCGCCGAGATCACCCCGATGCCAATGGCCTGGGACGTCACGGCGGCGGGGGCCAAGGCTGGCAGCGGCGGCTGCACCACGGACTCGGCGAAAGATAAGTGGGCCAAGTGCGTCGCGGTCTTCAAGTTCCTCACCGCACAGGCCAAGGACGTAAGGACTTACGCGACCAACCCGATCTGGCGGGTCGTGGACGGCCCGTGGACGCTCAGCTCCTTCAACACCAACGGCAACGTTACCTTCGTGCCGAATAAGGCGTACTCAGGCACACCGAAGCCCGAGCTCGCCGCGGTCACGATGGTCCCGTTCGCTGACGAGCCGACCGAGTACACCGCACTCAAGTCCGGCCAGATCAACGTGGGGTACATCCCGCCCCAGGACCTGCCGCTGAAGCCGGACAGCCGGGCGCTGCCGTCCACCAACCCGCTCGGCAGCGCCTTCACGCTGGCGCCGTCCTACGCTGACTCGATCGACTACTTCCTGATCAACTTCAAGAACAGGCAGGTCGGCCCGGCGTTCCAGCAACTCTACGTCCGGCGGGCGCTTCAGGAAACCAATGACCAGGAAGGCATGATCACGACCCTCCTGCGCGGCTACGGTTATCCGACCTCCGGCGGGGTGCCGAACCAGCCGCCGAGCCAGTGGATTCCCGGGATCCAGGACGAGAACGGCGGTCAGGGTCCGTACCCGTTCAGCATCGCGAACGCCAGGGCGCTGCTGACCAGCCACGGGTGGTCCGAAGTGGCCGGCGTGATGACGTGCGAGGACCCAGCCAAGTGCGGCCCCGGTGTGACCATGGGCATGCAGCTCAAGCTCACGCTGGACTACGTAACCGGTGTCACGTTCTTCCAGCAGGAAGTAGCGGCGTACCAGGCCGATGCCGCGCAGGCGGGCATCGACATCAACCTGGTACCGCGATCGTTCTCCGCGATCATCGGCGAGGAAGCGACCACCACCTGGCAGATCCTGGACCTCGGGGGCTGGAACTTCGCCGGCCCTGGCTTTGAGCCGACCGGCGAGTCGCTGTTCCAGACGGGCGCGTCCTCCAACCCGGGCGAGTACTCGGATCTCACCGAGGACAATCTGATCAATGAGACGCACACCAGCAGCAGCCCGGCGGTGTTCCTGCGGTACGCGGCGTACACCGCGCTTCAATTGCCGGTCATCTGGACCCTGAACGGCTACGCCGTTCAGGGTGTATCGAGCAAGCTGGTGAACGTCGGCTTCAGCCCGCTCGCCGACTTCCTCCCCGAGTACTGGTACTTCACCAGGTAACCATCGGGTAGCCGCGGCCCCGCCCCCGCCAGGAGGCGTCCTAGTCGACCGCGGTCTCGGCGCAGGGCGGGGGACAGGACCTTTCGTCATAGTCGGACCGGGCCGCCTCGATCTCGCAGAGGTGCTCGTCCGCCCAGCCGACCAGCTGGCCGATCGCGTCGCGCAGCGTGTGCCCGAGTGGCGTCAGCGCGTAGTCGACGCGGGGCGGCACCGAGGCATGCACGGTCCTGGTCAGCAGGCCATCGCGTTCCAGGCCGCGCAGGGTCACCGTGAGCATTCGCGCGGTGATACCGTCGATTCCGCGCAGTAGTTCACTGAACCGCCGCGGTCCGGCGCCGAGCCGGTCCACGACATAGATGGCCCACTTGTCCCCGATTCGGTCAAGGACGGTTCGGACCCGGCACGAGGCTGGAGCGAGCCCTGGTGGTGTTTCGCTGCTCGTTGCCGTCATGTAACCAAGACTACGCGGTTGTCAGGCGGGGCAACAGTGCTTGACACTTCAACCATAAGGCGGTTACTCTTAGGAAGTAACGCACTTCAGCGTAGTACGTGCAGACACACATTTTCTGGAGGCTCGATGAGCTCGACTACCGTGCAGATTCCCGGCTACGTCGCCGGCACGTGGGCGATTGACCCGGTTCACTCCGAGGTCTCGTTCACCGTCAGGCACATGATGGTCAGCAAGGTCCGCGGTCGCTTCGACACGTTCGAGGGGTCCATCGTGACCGCCGAGGACCCGCTGGCCTCGGTCGTCACCGCCTCGGTTGACCTCTCCTCGATCAACACCGGGCAGGAGCAGCGTGACGCGCACATCCGCAGCGCTGACTTCTTCGAGGTCGAGAAGTACAGCCACATGACCTTCGTCTCTACCGGCATCCGGGTGGACGGCGATGACTTCCTGCTCGACGGCGACCTCACCCTCAAGGGCGTGACCAAGCCGGTTACGTTCAAGCTCGAGATCAGCGGCTTCGGTCCGGACGCCTACGGCGGCACCCGCGCCGGCTTCTCCGCCACCACCGAGATCAACCGGATCGACTACGGCGTCACCTTCAACGGCCCGATCCCCGGCGTCCCCGGCGGCGTGGCCGTGAGCGAGAAGGTCACCATCTCCCTCGAGGTCGAGGGCATCCTTCAGGCTTAAGGGCCTCCGCCCGTCAGGGCGGTGCCTGCGGCAGCCAGGCGAGCGCGTCCGACAGCAGGGCGGAGACCTTGACCGCGTCCGCCTCGGACTCTCGTTCGTCTCCCGCGATGGCCTCCGCCGCCGGTATCGCCCGCAGCAGCTGCCACAGGAAGCCCACATCGGCATGGTGCACCGCCCGGCGCACGGCCATGTCGTGCAGTTCGCGGGAGGAGAGCGTCTCAAGGTCGGTATCCACGGCTGGACTCTACCGCCTAGCGGCGGACCGAGCGAAGCGCCGCGGTGATCATCGGGAGCTCGAATTCGCCCGCCGACGTTTCCGGCCGGGACGCGAGGTAGGCGCGGACCCGGCCGAGGACGCGCTCGCGCTCGGCGGGCGCCATCACGAGCACCTGGGAATGCGTGCTAAGGGTGGCGAGCAGCGAGTCAGGCGTGTGCGGCTGCGGGTTGCGGAACTCACCGCGTTCTGCCGGCGCGAACAGCTCGGGTCCGGACTGCCCGAGCCCGAAGGCGGCCGCCTCGCCTCGCCGCCCCGAGAGCGTCGGTGAGGCAGCGCCCTCGGCCGCGTCCCGCAGGCCGGCGACCCAGCCCACGCGATCGTCGTCGCAGTTCCACATGGCGCCGAGCGCGCCGCCTTGAACAAGCACCCGGGCCATCTCGGGAAGCGCGCGGGACATGTCGAACCAGTGCATGGACTGCCCGCACAGCACGGCGTCCACCGACCCGTCGGGCAGCGGGATCGCCTCCGCCTGGCCCTTCATGGCGCGAGCCGAGGGCACCTGCCCGCGCAGCTCGGCCAGCATCGCCTCGTCGGGCTCGACGGCGGTGACGTCCGCGCCGAGCGCCGTGAGCAGCGCCGTCAGCTTTCCCGTCCCCGCCCCGAGGTCGAGCACGCGCAGCCCGGCCATCTCGCGTCCGGTCGGCGCGACGCACCAGCGCACCGCGTCCGCCGGATAGTCAGGCCGGTGCTCAGCATAGGCCGCCGCGACCGCCCCGAACGAAGATCCCCGCCGCGCCCGCTCATCCGAGTCCATGCCGCCACTCTAGTTTTTAGCTTCCCGATCATCGAGTGCGGGCCGCCGCTCCTGTCAAGCCGGTCGGTGTCCTGCCGGTCGGGGATGAGGTAGTCGACGCTGCCTGCGCTGGCCTGGTCGATGGCGTCTGCCGCGTTGCCAACCGAAGGTCCTCACGATCCCGCAGATCAAAATCAGGATCATTCCGAACGGTCCCGTGTTTCTCGTTTCCCGTCCGGGTGCCTGTCAACGCGTGGGGGAGCCGGGGCTCGCGAGCCCCCTCTCCCGGTCCGATCCTGGTGGCTTACTGCCCCGTCCTGGCAGGCCCCTCATCCAACGTGCCAAGTGCGCCTTTGGGCCGGCAAGAGCGAGCCCAAACACGTGCCTGGCACACTGGCTCCGGGCCGCGACCGCCCGTTTTGTCCTCATTGTCCGTCCGCGGGATGGGGAGGCGACCGACTGCGGGCACCGTCAGGTGCCCCAGAACGAATTAGCCACCAGGATCCGGTCCCAGGCCAAAACAAAAACCCAAGGGCGCTAGGACCGCTCCCCGACAACACAGCCAACAAGGCTTCGAAGATTCTCTCGCGCAAAGATATACGCGATCTCAGCCTCGCCCTCTAGCGCGAACAGTACGATTTCTGATTCGGCCTCCTTGTACCCGGGCCACGCGCTGCCGCCAGCAGAATGTTGAAATCAACCCAGAATTCGTCATCGATTGCCATTGAAACCCCAGAGTTCACCGAAGTCCCAGGCGTCCCAAAAGTTTGCCCGGGTCTCCCGAGCCGAAGCCTGACAGCGCCTTCGTGAAAAACTTCCATTAGAACGCGTGAACCACTTGACCAGCGACAATGAATAGAACGTCCTGGTACATCGAAAGTAATCATCATGAGTTCACCCAATGCCGCTTAGCTAAGGATGTCCAGCGGTCAGCTGAGCCAGCGTCCCGCTCGCATCACCCTGCGCACGTTCAGGCGCGGGTCCGTGAGCACGAGGTCCGCGACCACGCCGGGTGCGAGCCTGCCGCGCGAGGACGCCAGCCCGAGCACACGGGCAGGCGTCCCGCTCGCGGCCAGGACCGCGTCCGCCAGCGGCACCCCGCTTGCCACGACGGTCGCCACGACCTCAAGGAGGGTCCGCGTCCCGCCCGCGATCGACCCCTCTCCGGCGCCATGCGGGTCCGCCAGTCGCGCGACGCCAGCGCGGACCGTGACCCGCAGCGGCCCAAGCACGTACGAGCCGTCCGGCATCCCCGCCGCGGCCATCGCGTCGGTCACGAGCACGACGCGGCCACGCGCGGCGGCCGCGAAGACGAGCCGGGTGAACCCCTCGTCAACGTGCACCCCGTCGGCGATCAGCTCCACCCACGCCGCGTGGGCCGCAGCCGCGACCAGGGCGGCCGCCACCGGTCCCGCCGATCGGTGATGCAGCGGCGCCATCGCGTTGCCCAGGTGCGTCACCAGAGAATCGGCCGATTCGGCCAGCGCCGCGGCCATGCCCGCGTAATCGGTGTCGGTGTGGCCGAACGCGACCGTCACCCCCGCGTCGCGAAGCAGCGAGGCGATGGCAGTCGCCCCGGTTCGTTCCGGCGCGATGGTGATGATCTTTATCGCGCCCGCCCCGGCTTTGAGCAGGGCAGCAACCAGTGACTCGTCCGGGTCTAGCAGCAGCGACGCGGCGTGCGCGCCGCGCCGCGCGGGGGAGAGGAAGGGCCCCTCCAGGTGGATGCCGAGCAGGGTGCCGTCGGCGACGAGCGGGGCCAGCGTCCTTACCTGCCCGAGCAGGTCGGCGGGCGCGGCGGTGACCAGGCTCGCCACCACGCCTGTAGTGCCGCGGTCGGCATGGAAGGCCGCCGCAGCCCGTGCCTCGTCGGCCGAGAACGTCGCGAAGCCGTGCCCGCCGCCCCCGTGACAGTGGATGTCGATCAGGCCGGGCAGGATCACGTCGCCAGCGGCCGGGGGAGCGGCGCCGTCATGGACCGCCGCGATATCGGTGATGACGCCGGAATCGGTGGTCACGATGCCATCCGCAAGGCCGGCCGTCGGGATGGCGCCTCGAATTTCCATCTCACCAGCATGACTGATTGCAACCGTTGGCTCGGCCCCCGCGTCTTAAGTGCAAAAGCAGGCTATTCACCGTCTTTTGGGAGACCACGATGATCAACGGACTTCGCTTGACCGCCAGGGGCGTCGCCGGTGCCGCCGCACTCGCGCTCGCCGTCGGCGGTGGCGCCGTGGCAGCCTCGTCGGCATTCGCGTCCGCCGCCCCTGCGCTCCACCCCGAGTGCATCTACAGCTACCTGGCCGTCTGGGTGAATGCCGACAGCGCGGACGGGACCGCGGGCACGACCTATTACCACCTTGACTTCACCAACACCACCCGCGTCACCTGTTACATGAGCGGGTGGCCCAAGGGCGTCGTGGCGACCACCCTCGCCGGCAAGCAGCTCGGCGCGGCGGCGGTGGGGAACAACGACGTCCCGGCCAAGCCCATCGTCCTCGTGCCCGGTGCTACCGCGCACAGCGATCTTGGCTACGTCGACATCGTGGTGGACCCGACCTGCAAGCCGAAGGTGGCCAGCTACCTCAAGGTCACCCCGCCGAGCTCCCCCTCGTCGAGGCGTGCCTTCTTCGCGCTGCCGGTCTGCACGACGAGCAAGCCCGTCGACCTGACCATCGGGCGAGTTCAGGCCGGCATCTGACGATTTCGCCCCGCCAGCATGCCTTGGCCGCAACCGTTCGGCTCACGATCCAGTCTTACTCCCTGAGGGGCATCGTCCCTGGCATCGGTGCCAGGGACGGCCCCGCGCAATCGCACAGGGGGAAAAGCAATGAGGAAGGTAATTCGTCGTACCGCCGCGGCCATCGGGGCCGCACTCGTGCTCGGCGTCGGGTCCGCCGTCTGGGCCACGTCATCGGCGTCGGCCGCGCCGGCCGCGCCGGCCGCGCCGGCCGCGTTCCCGCCGATCTGCACGGCGGGCAACCTCGCGGTCTGGGTCAGCTACGACGCGATGAACGGCGCGGCGGGCACCTGGTACTACCCGCTTGAATTCACCAACACCAGCAACCGCACCTGCCGCACCTGGGGCTGGCCCGGCGTGTCGGCCGCCAACGCCAACGGCAAGCAGCTCGGCAACGCGGCCTCGCGTAACAGCCTGTACGGCGGTACGTGGGTGAATATCCCGTCCGGCGGCACCGCGCATGCGCTGCTCGGGTACGGGGCCGCGGAGGTGGGCACGTCCGGCTGCAAGCCGCAGAACGCCGCCGTGCTGAAGGTCTACCCGCCGAACTCAAGGAGCGCCGACCACGCGTTCTTCGACCTGCCCGTCTGCACGGTCGGCGGCAAGCACACGTACCTGACGGTGTCGGTCATCCGCCCGGGCACGAACATCTGACCCGGAACCGCTCACCCAACGCGTAACCCGGGCGGGTAAGCTGCCTTGGTGCTCGACACCAGCGCTCCGAGCCTCGCCCGCGCCTACGATTACCTGCTCGGCGGCGGGGCGAGCTTCGCCGCCGACAGGGCTCTCGCCGGTCGCATGGCGGCGCTCTACCCGCGGGTAAAAGAGCTACTGCTAGCCTCCAGAACGTACGCGGCCGGCTCTGTCACCGCCATTGCCCGCCAAGGGGTTGGCCAGTACGTTGACGTCGGCTCTGGCCTGCCGACCAGGCCGTCTACTCACCAGGCCGCACGGGCCCTGGTGCCGGGCGCGCGCGTCATCTACGCCGACAGGGACCCGGCGGTCGCCGAGCACGGTGCCGCTCTCGTCCCGGCCGGCGTCCGCTACGTGACCGGTGACCTGACCGAGCCGGAGGCCCTGCTCGCGCATCCCGAGGTCTCGGGGCTGATCGACTTCTCCCGCCCCGTCTGCGTCGTGCTCGGGCTCGTGGTCCAGGCGCTTGATCCAGGCACGGCACGGGCCGTCGTCGGCGTGCTCGTCAGGGCACTCGCGCCGGGAAGCTACCTGGTGGTGACGGCAGGCGCGGGGGAGGAGGGGCGGCTGCCCGACTCGGTATGGCCAGGCGGACTGTCCGTCGCCGATCTCGCCTCGTTCCTTGGCGGCCTCGATCTGGTCCCGCCCGGCGTGACGCAAGGGGACGTGCTCTGCGGCACCGGCTACAAGGCAGCGCGCCGTGGATAACGCTCTTCGCCATGGATGAGGTGGCCGCCGGCGTCTTCGTCGCGACGGCGGACCTGTACACCACGACGACCACGATCGTCGCAGGGGCCGACGGCGGGTGCCTGGTCATCGATCCGGCGGTGACCGTCGCCGATCTGGATGCGCTCACCCGCTGGCTCTCCGCACGCGGGCTGCGCCCGGTGGCCGGCTGGTCCACCCATCCGCACTGGGACCACCTGCTCTGGTCCCGCGCGCTCGGAGACGTCCCCAGGTACGCGACACCGCGCGCGGTCGCGGTCGCCGCACGACAACTGCCCGGGCTTGTCAGCGCGGCGGGTGAGAGCGCGCCCGGTCATGACCTGGCGCTGTTCGCCAGGATCGAGCCCGTGGTGGGGCACGAGATCGAGTGGTCAGGGCCGCGTGCGACGGTGTTCGCGCACGACGCGCATGCGCCAGGCCACGGCGCCGTGCACCTGCCGGAGGCCGGCGTGCTGATCGCCGGCGACATGTGCTCCGACATCGAGATCCCGCTGCTCGACCTGGAGTCGGCGGACCCGTTCGGCGGCTATCGGGCTGGCCTCGACGTGCTCGCGAGCGTCCCAGGCGTCACGGTCGTCGTGCCGGGCCACGGCCGCGTGGGCGACCACGCCGAGTTCCGCCGCAGGATCGAAGCCGACATCGCCTACCTGGACGCGGTCGAGCGCGGCACGGAACCTGGTGACCCGCGCTTGACCGAGGACTGGCTCAGGGCAGCGCACCCAAGCCAACTCGATCACAAGCGGAAGTAATCGTCCGTAACCCCGGCTCGCACGGGAGATTTTCTGGTACCCTGCGCGTCGCCGTCTGTTATCTGTGTCGCTCAGCAAGATCGCGGCCGGCGACGAGTCAGTGCTGCAGGGCATCTTCGTGGCATCAGACAGCGCCGGCAGCCCGGCCAGCGTGGCGGGGCCGTGGACGTTGATCGGCGACGAGGCGAAGCTGGCCGCGTCCGGCTCCGCGCTCGGGGTTGGCTCCGGCCACGGCGTCGGCGTGCAGGCCTGGTACAACCAGGACCCGGCCGTCGATCCGGCCAACCCAAGCCACGTGTACGCAGGCCTTGAGGAGGTGTTCGAGTCCACCAACGCCGGCAGCTCCTGGGTGACCGCCAGTCCTTACTGGAACTACGGTCTCGCGTGCAACAGCGCGGCCGCTGTCCGACACCCAGCTGTACGGCGACTGGACCGACCTGAACGCCACGGTGCGGTCCTGGCAGTACTACGACGCCCGGGCCGGGAAGCTCAGCGACGGCTCGACGGCCGTCATCGGCGGCCTGCAGGACAACGGCACCGCGGTGGCGTCCACCGCCACCAGCCAGATGGTGGAGCCGGCCGGCGGTGACGGCTTCGACGTGATCGTCGATCCCGCCAATGCCAGCAACTGGGTGGGCGAGTACACCGGCGGCCGGTACGTCTGGGTCAGCACCAAGGGCTGGGCCACCAGTTGCACGGCGACCGCGTGCGACTGGACGCGGGCGTTCGACACCGGCGCGGGCCACGCTGTCACGGCGCTCACCTCAGCCAACAGCGGTAGCCTCGTCTACGCGGCGTGGGTCGCGGGCGGCAACCCGGGCCCGTCGTTCGCCTCCGGCATCGCCACCAACTACGGCGGCACCTGGCACCAGGTCTCGACGACCGGGCTGCCCAACCGCTACATCGCCGGGGTCACCGTCGACCCGGCCAATCCGGCACACGTCTACGCCATCTTCAACGGCTACTCCCGGCGCTTTGTACCGGGCGGCGGTGTCGGGCACGTGTTCGAGACGTTCAACGGCGGCCAGTCGTGGACCGACATATCAGGGAACCTGCCGGACATCGCGTCCGACGCCCTGGTGCTCGACCACGGCAAGCTGGCACTCGCCACCGACGCGGGCGTGTTCACCGCCCGCGAGGGCGAGAGCGCGGGCACCTTCTGGTTCCGTCTCGGGGCTGGCCTGCCGAACGCCTCGGTCAATGACCTGACGACCGGTCCCGGCGACTACATCTACGCGGCCACGCACGGCCGCGGCGTCTGGCGGATCCGCCTGTAGCCACCGCTCTGCCTGTGGTGCCCCGGCCGCGTCGCGCGGCCGGGGCACCGCCGGTTCTAGGACTTGGGCACCGTCGGCTCCAGGATGAACACCGGGATGAGCCTGTCGGTCTTCTTCTGGTAGTCCGCGTAGGAAGGGTAGGCGGCGACGGAGCGTTCCCACCAGATCGCGCGCTCCTCGCCGGTTATCTCCCTTGCTCTCATCGCCCAGGTCTGGGCGCCGTCCTGCAGCACGACATCCGGGTTCGCCCGAAGGTTGTAGACCCAGACCGGGTTCTCCGGCGCGCCGCCCTTCGACCCGACCGCCGCGTAGCTGCCCTCGTGCTCCACGCGCATCAGCGGCGTCTTGCGCGCCGCGCCGGTCTTCGCGCCCTTGTTGGTGACGACCACCACGGGCATCCCGGTATCCAGCAGCGTCGTCCCCGACGTGCCGCCCGACCGCTCGTACTCTTCCACCTGATTCCGAACCCAATCCGAGGGACTCGGCAGGTATTCACCGTCGATAGCCATGTTCACATCCAACACCTCCCCGGCCCGCGCTCTTCCGCCCGACTCGCCATGCTGGCAGGCAGGCGTTAGAGCCGGGTCAGCTGGTCGCCTTGGCGAGGACGTTCGCTGGCTGGCCGTCGGCCGGCTTGCCGGCCTTTGCCCGGGAAGTCACGGCCTTGCCTGACTTGTCCGCCTTGGCGCTCTTGCCGGACTTCGCCTTTTTCGCCGGCGTCGCCCGCGCTGTCGCCGCCTTCGGCGCGCCGACCGCCTGAGCCTTCGCCGCCGTGCTCGCGGCCGCACTCGGCGTGGCGGACTTGGCGCCGGCCGACAGCCCCTTGGCGGCGTCGTTGAGCGACGCGACGGCGCTCTCCAGGGCCTTGCTCGCCGCGGTGATCGCGGCGAGCGCGCTTGTCAGCGTCTTGGCCGAGGCGCCGGCTCGCGTGGCGGCTATGTTCAGCCTGGTCGCGGCGGACGTCACCCTGGTGGCCGCCGCCGAGACCGTCGAACTTGTCGCCGGTTTGCTCGCGGTGCCTGTCGTGCCCGGCTCGGTGGCCGCGGTCTTCGTGGGCACTGATCTCCACCCCCATCTGGGTCAGTTACGGGGGTGGCATTCCACGGAGAGCAACGCCTTACACCTGATCACCAGGAAAAACAGCGGGCTACCCGGGATAAATGGTCACCGAGAGCTACTTTTCGGCCGGTGGCAGCAGCCCGGCAACGATCCGGAGAGCCTCGTCGGGTGACGCCCCCCGGCCGACCGCCACGCCCATCAGGTAACTAGTCAACGGCACCGCGTACCGCACCACGTTATGCGCGATGTCCCCGGTCAGGTCGAGCATGCCGGCCTGCACGTCCTCGGGAAGAACCACGTCCGTCGGCACGCCAAGCGCCGACCCTACCTGGCCAAGCCAGGCCGCAACATCAGCCATCAGGCACTTCCACTCGTGTAGGACCCAGAACGGTTTACACACGATACTGCGAGCAATGGCGAACGCGCGCGTTAACGGAGATGAATTACATAGATAGGACTAAAAAGGGCTGAAGCCAATCAACCTCCGCAAATCGCGATTGGCCGCTTTTCTTTCACCACGGCCGTCCTATGATTCTCGTTTGATTCATCATTCATATGGGGCGGGTAAATGAGGGGTGGCGCCAAAGGATGACAATGTTCAGTCTCGGGCGAATGGCACATGCGGCGACATGGGCACGGGTCATCGCGGTGATCGCCGTCGCGGCGATCACCGCGTCCCTGGCGGGGGCAGGAACGGCGAGCGCGGCGCCAGCAGCCGGCAAGCAGGGGGGAGCCGCCGCCATCTTGTCGTCAGGCGCGCCAGCCATCGCGGGTCACGGCAAGGCGGCCGCCCAGCGATGCTTCTACACGTTCCCTGACTGCACGAGCACCGATCCGACGGCGACCTTCCGCATCGTCAGCAACGGCGACACCAGTTCCTGCACGTTCCAGTACACGACCGTCTGGGGCGATGGGAAGACCGACGTCGCGTCCTTCCCTGGCGGCCCGAACGGGGCCACGCTCACCAGGTTCAGCCACACCTATGACGTCACCAAGCCGCAGACCTGGGCGATCACCGTCACCGGAGTCGTGACGTCGGGGACGGCGTGTTCCGCGAGCGGCGGCACCCTGATGTTCACCCTGCTCCCGGATCTCGGCGTGGCGGCGGCGCGGTTCGCCGATCAATCCGGCCTGATGCCCTCCACGCCGGGGCTGCCGGTCGTCAAGGACGACGGCGGAAAGCTCGTCGGGCGTGATGAAGGGGGACCGGGCAGCTGCAACGGCGTTGCCAGCCCGAAGTCTTTCGACTACCTGGACTGCGTCACGCCGGTGCCGACTGGCAGCAAGGCCAAGAACTGGCCGGTCATCTACGCCGAGAAGGACCCGCTCACGATTAACCAGGTCATCTTCGCCGAGAACGGGCAGGTACCGAACCCGCAGCTCACCGCGACCGCCACCGTGACAGGTCCCGGATCGGCGTCATCCAGCCTGACCCTGGCGGCGACACCGCTGAGCCAGGCCAAGTCCACGGTCGGCGGCGGGTACGAGCTGACCGGCAACGGCCTGAACTTCACCGGTGCGCTGCCCAACGTCCCTGGCAGGGACACCCTGAACATCAGGTGGACGGTGACTGACGTCACCTCTGGTGTCGTCGTCAAGACCGTGACCAGCTCGCACGCCATCTACGTCACGGGCGGGCGGCCGATCGACAAGCCGGACCTTCCGTCAGGGGAGAGGCTGCCGTTCGAGACGGCGCTCGACGTGGGGACCGTCGCGGCGGCGGGCAAGACCGGCGCGACGGGCGTGTTCGACGCGATCTGGAAGAAGTTCACGAGCCTCAAGATCGAGCATCCCGAACTCGATCCGGCGACCGGCACGGTCACATACGGGAAATCGCTCACCTACTACAACAACGGCTTCAGCACCATCTCGGACGGGTTCAACGGGAACAGGGCCGGCTGCCGCGATGCCGAGCTGCTCATCATCTACGGCACCGGGCACTGCGGCGCATGGGCGGAGTTCCTGGTGCTCGTCCTCGGCTACCAGGGCATCACGGCTCATCATGAAGGCCTCGGCGCACAGGCGGGGCCGGACGGGTTCAACCGAGGCCCGGGCCTCGTTGACTGCCCCGCCAGGCATGAGTGCCGATACATGCTGGTCGGCAAGAATCTCTGGAAGTTCCCGCACGCTTCGGTTGCGGGCAAATTCCCCCACAGGGACAAGGTGACCGTGACGGGGCCGAATACGATTGACATCAGCGGCAGCGAGGTCACGTACAAGAGCACCGGGCCGCAGGCCCAGGGGTCGGTCGACACCCCGCCGCCGTTCTTCGCCGATGGTGACCACGCGATCGACAAGGTCGACCTGCCGGGCGGCGCCGTCTGGGTGGACCCGTCCTATGGCGACCCGAGCCCGCCGAAGGTCCCGTTCCCGAACGTGCGGTCCTACGAGCCGAACGCGCTGGCAGGCTTCGCGGTCATCTTCAAGAAGGAGGGGAAAAAGCTCGTGCCGCTTGTCTCCGACGACTACAGCACGCCAGCAATCGCCGCCGCCTGCCGGCACGCCACCTGCTACTTCCAGGCGTTCAAGGGGATCTGAGCGCGAGCAAGCGCCCGCCCGCGGGTTGGGCGGGCGCTTGCTCATCGCCGCGATCCACGCGCGCGGCGGATCCGCTTGCCACGTCCACGGGTCCGAGATGTGGGCGGTCTTGTTCCAATGCCATTTAGCTAAGGATGTCCATGATGCCCCTGCACACTCATGTGACACCGGGTGAAATCTGAAAGCCAAGCTCGCCTAATGATCGTGGAGACTTTTTTCTTGATGGCAGAAAAGCGTTCTGTACGCACGCTTTTCTGCCAAGATCTTTGCCGCGGGCATGGAGCATGCCCGGAACGCGGTGATATGACCGCCGGGCGGCCAGTCGGGGTCAGCACACGCCGCCTGAACGATGGGAACTTGCTCGGCGGCGGCTGGTACGTCCACGCTTCCCGAGACGAGCTAACATCCCGCCAACATGCGGAAGCCTTGACGGCGTCCATCACCTGATCGTTTCAGCTGTCGGGATGACAGGATTTGAACCTGCGGCCCCTTGACCCCCAGTCAAGTGCGCTACCAAGCTGCGCTACATCCCGATGCACGCCGTAAAGTGGCTTGCGGAGCTAACCTTAGCGCATCCTGGGCACCGGCGTGAAACGTGAACCGCGAGCCTGCCGGAACTCATAGCGAGGCCTGCGCATGCGTGGCGGAAGCTGCCAGCCGGTGCGGTTACCATCGGGGCAATGGGCAATACCCGGCCGCTCCCGCAGCCAGAAGCGGCGCCAGCCTGGCGGCAGCGCCCGCTCTCGACGAGCCGCGCGCGCCGCCGCCTCAAGCGCGCTACCATCACGCTCGCGGTGATCGTGGTGATCGCCGTCATCGGGAGCACCGCCCTCTGGGTCGCTACCCCTTCGGCCAGCGAAGCGACCCAGCTAGCCGCCGAACAGGCGAGAAGTCACGGCATCGCGTACCCGGGCCCGCGGGTACCGCCCAACTTCACCCGCCCGCTCGTCGCGACCGAGGATCACCGGTTCTATGCAGAACCTGGCGTGGACGTCCTCGCCGTCGGCCGGGTCGTCTGGGCCAAGCTCACCGGCGGCACCGATCAGGGCGGCGCGACGCTCGAGCAGCAGCTCGCCAAGTTGCTCTACACCCCGAACCAGTCCGGCATCAGCGTCGAGCTCAAGCAGGTCGTCCTGGCGTTCAAGCTCAACGCCGCCTACTCCAAGAGCCAGATCCTCGACCTGTACGCCGAGGTCGCCTACTACGGTCACGGCTATTACGGCCTGGAGCAGGCGAGCTGCGGCTATTTCGGGCACCCGGTCGCGGATCTCACCGTGACCCAGGGCGCGATGCTGGCAGGCGTCGTCAACGCCCCGAGCGTGGATGACCCGATCAACGATCCGGTCAACGCGCGCGCCCGGCTTGAGCACGTCATCGCCCGCATGGTCGCGGTCGGCTACCTGACCAGCGCGCAGGCGGCCCGTGCGCTCAGCGTGCCGCTCGGCATCGTCGCGCGCGATCAGGCAGGCTGCTAGCGCGCTGACGCGGAGGCCGACGCTGACGTGAGACCGTCAGCCGTGCCGATGCCGTCCGGGGTGTGCTCGAGGAACACGAACTTGCGGTACGCGTACAGCCGGAACAGCGTTGCGAGCCCAATGCCGATGACCGATGCGATGTTGTACGAGAGGCCGTCCTTGAAGCCAAGTCCGTAGTTGGCGATAGCCACGATGCCAACCTGGATCACGATGCCCACGACGTTAAGCCCCACGAAGGTCATCGACTCGTGCCGCAGGCCCCTGCCCTTGCGGTGCTTGAAGGCCCAGTACCTGTTGCCGAGGAAGGTCACCACGGTGGCGATGAGGTAGCCGATGATGACCGCGGTCAGCGCGCCGATGTTCGCTCCCGAGTGCAGCGCGTTCTGGACGCCCAACTGGACGACGAAGCCCATCGCGCCAACGACGCCGAACTTCGCGACCTCATGGACCAAGACCTGAAATCGGATGTAGGTGTCGCGGATCAGACTCAACTGGCTCAGTTCCTCTCGCGTCCCCCGACATCCCGCTCGGCTACCACGGCGACGTCGTGACCATGATGTATTCTACCCGCCCGGTCCCGCAGCCACGGCACCGAGGCCGGACAGCCGTTCGGAAATAACCCAGAAGCCAGGTATTCTCGATCGAGTGCCCGAGGTACTTGTCCGCGCCCGAGGCCTTACCAAGCGCTTTGGCAGTTTCACCGCGGTAGATGGAATCGACTTTGATCTGTTCCAGGGTGAGGCATTTGGTTTTCTCGGTCCGAATGGCGCCGGAAAGTCCTCGACAATGCGGATGCTCGGCTGTGTCTCCCCGCCAACACAGGGTAATCTTACCATTCTCGGTGGTGACCCGGTCCGCGACGGTGCCGCGATCCGCGCCCGCCTGGGCGTCGTACCGCAGGAAGACACCCTGGATAACGAGCTTACGGTACGGGAGAACCTGCTCGTCTACGGCCGATATTTCGGCCTGAACCGCTCGCTCATCGCCGAGCGGACCGACCAGCTCCTTGACTTCGTTCAGCTCACCGAGCGCGCCAATGACCAGGTTGACCCGCTGTCGGGCGGCATGAAGCGCCGCCTCACCATCGCGCGCAGCCTGATCAACGACCCGGAGATCCTGATCCTCGACGAACCCACCACGGGCCTCGACCCCCAGGCAAGGCACGTCGTCTGGGACCGGCTATTCCGGCTCAAGCAGCGCGGCGTGACCCTCATCCTCACCACGCACTACATGGATGAGGCCGAGCAGCTCTGCGACCGCCTCGTCGTCATGGACCATGCCAAGATCGTCGCCGAGGGCACTCCGCGCGAGCTCATCGCCCGCTACTCCACTCCCGAGGTCCTCGAGCTGCGGTTCGCCCCTGGTGAGCAGGAAGCAGCGTTCGAAAAGATCAAAGCCCTGTCGTCGGAACGGACGGAGCTGACTGCCGACCGCATCCTCCTCTACGCGGCCGACGGTGACGAGCTCCTCGCCCGCGTGCGTACGGCTGGCCTCGAGCCGGTCGCCGAGTTCGTTCGCAGGTCCACGCTTGAGGACGTCTTCCTCCAGCTGACCGGCCGGACGCTCGTTGACTAGCGCACTCGCGCCCCTCGGCAGGCTCCCGGGAAAGTGGGACCTGTCCGTCCGCGCCTTCCGCTGCTGGCTGGTCGCGTACCGGCGGACCTGGCGGTCCTCGATCTGGTCAAGCGTCTTCGGCCCGCTGTTCTACCTGGGCGCGATGGGCTACGGCCTCGGCTCGCTCGTCGACAAGCACGGCACCGCGACACTCGGCGGCGTGCCGTACGTGGTGTTCGTCGCCCCGGCGGTGCTCGCCGTGCAGTCGATGAACACCGCGATGACCAACGCGGCGTTCCCCGTCTTCGGCGCCATGCACTGGAACAAGATCTACCTCGCGGCCCGCGCGACGATGTTGAGCCCGGCCGACATCTTCCGCGGGCACCTGCTCTTCATCGCCATGCGGATCGCGCTGAACTGCGCGTTCTTCGTGGCGATCATGGCGGCGTTCGGCCTGATCAGGTCGGCCTTGGCGGTGGCGCTGCTGCCTGCCGCCGTGCTGCTCGGCGTCGCGTTCGCCGCGCCGGTCGCGGCCTGGAGCGTCACGCTCGCGAACATCAACCCGATGAACTACCTGTTCAGGTTCGGCTCGGTGCCGCTGATGCTGTTCTCTGGCACCTTCTTCCCGATCGGCTCGCTCCCCGGCTGGCTGCGCCCGGTCGCCTACGCCACCCCGCTCTGGCACGGCGTCGCCCTGTGCCGCGCACTGAGCCTTGGCACCGCCGACCCGGGATCGGCAGCCCTTCACGTGGGGTATCTCGTCGCTATGACGGGAATCGGCCTTTGGTGGGGTTCCCGCACCTATTACAGGCGCCTGTATGTCTAGGTTCTCCGCTGCTTTTTTCGGCGCGTCTTCCCCTCCCGGGCTGGCGGCGCTGCGGCTGATCGAACGGCACGCGCGCTTCTATCGGCGGATGTGGCTCGTGGTCGTCTCCGGGGCGGCTGAGCCGCTGTTCTACCTGCTCTCGGTCGGGGTGGGCATCGGCGGGCTCATCGGTAACGTGACCGGGCCGGCCGGGCAGCCGGTGCCCTACCGTGCGTTCGTCGCGCCCGGGCTGCTCGCGGTCTCGGCGATGAACGGGGCGCTGAACGACTCGACGTTCAACGTCTACGGCCGGCTCAAGTTCGACAAGCTGTACGACGCGGTGCTAGCGACGCCGATCGGCGCGGGGGAGATCGCTCTCGGCGAGATCGGCTGGGCGGTGCTGCGCGGCGTCCTGTACTGCCTGCCGTTCCTGGTCGTGATGGCCTCGATGGGGCTGATCACCTCGGCGTGGGCTGTGCTCGCGCTGCCGGCGGCGGCGCTGATCAGCTTCGCGGTCGCCGCGGTGGGCGTCGCCTGCACGACGTACATGAAATCCTGGCAGGACTTCGAATACGTGATGCTGGTCGCGGTGCCGATGTTCCTGTTCTCAGGGACGTTCTATCAGTTGTCGGTATATCCGCACGTCGTTGGGGTGATCGTCGAGTGGACGCCGCTCTACCAAGGCGTCGTGATCCTGCGCGACCTGGTGCTCGGCGCGCCGTCGCCGGATCTGGCGTGGCGCGCGGCCTACCTGATCCTGCTCGGCGTCGCGGGGCTGGCGGTCGCGGGCCGCCGGATCGCCAGGCTGCTGTTGGTCTGAACCGGTAGGCTACGCACGATGCTGGGGGGAGCGCCATCCGACCGCAGCAGTGGCCGCTACCCGAGGGGAAGCGCTCGCTCGCCGGTCGCGCTGCTCGCGGTGCCAAGCCTGGCGCTCAGGTTCGTCTCGACGAACACCGCGTACTGGGCACGGACTGGCATTACAACGCGACGATCATGCCGATCCTCTTCATCGCCGCGATCGAGGCGACCACCCTCGACCTGCTCGCCCCCCTCGCGGCCCGCACAGACACCTTCTGGGTGGGCAACGCGGGGAACCCGCTCACCAGCTACATCGTCTTCGACGGCCAGAACAGCGGCTACTCCCTTGGCAAAACGAGCGTCCCCGCGTTCATCAGCCAGCTCTACCCGGCCGTCGGCTACGTGCAGATCTTCTCGCGTGACGACGTGTACGTTTTCCAGCGCCCATGACCCGTTAGCCCCTTGCCGGCCGCGATATGTTTTTACACCGGTCTCACGTGCTTAACGAGGTGGGAATTGCCCTAGCCTTCGAAGCGTCGCTACATCCTTCACCGTCATATCCCTCGTCGCGGGGTTGGGCGTTATGACGGCGGATTCGCTCTTGTCCCATCGGCAGCTACCGTCGTTGCTGGATTATGCGTTCATCGTCGCTGCTTACGCGCTCGGCTGCCTCTGCTATCGAGCGGCAAAATGGGCCTGGGCGCGGTGGGTAGCGCACCGGTGAGCCTGATACCAGTTCCCGGCTAGCCTCGCGTACCGGGTAACCCCCCGTACCTGGGCGGCGCGGCGGTGGGCGACGGGGCTAGGCTTGCGCGAATGGTGACCACGTCCATTGCTGTCTCGCCTGGTGAGCTGGCTGACGCGCTGCGCAAGGCCGGCCTCTCCGAGATCGACGCCACGACCAGGCGGCGCGCGGAGTACTCGTCGGACGCCTCCAACTACCGGGTTGTCCCGGCGGTCGTGGCGTTCCCCAGGCACGCCGACGAGATCATTACCGCGCTCACCGTCTGCCGCGAGCTCGGCGTGCCCATCGTCACCAGGGGCGGCGGCACCTCGATCGCCGGCAACGCACTGTCCACGGGCCTCGTGCTTGACCTGTCCAAGCACCTCAACCGGGTGATCCACGTCGATCCCGCCGAGCGGACTGCGGTGGTGGAACCCGGGACCGTTCTGGATGACATTTCGACTTCAGCCGCACCTTATGCGCTGCGCTTCGGTCCTGACCCCTCCACGCACTCCCGCGCCACCATCGGCGGCGCGATCGGCAACAACGCGTGCGGGTCGCGAGCGCTGCGCTACGGGCGGACGGCGGACAACGTGGTCGCGCTCGACGTGGTCACGGGGACCGGCCTGCGGTTCACAGCCCGCCGGCACGGCCGAGACGACGTGCCAGCCGGGAAGCCTGACCCGGCAGAGCCGGCACTGCTCACGGACCTGCGCACGCTTATCGGCGGCCAGCTGGCCACGGTGCGGACGGAGTTCGGTAAATTCACCAGGCAGGTATCCGGCTACTCGCTCGAGCACCTGCTGCCAGAGAACGGCACGGACGTCGCGAAGTTCCTCTCCGGTACCGAAGGCACCCTCGCGCTCACCCTGTCCGCCACCGTCCGCCTGGTCGCCGCGCCGCACGCTACCGCGCTCGCCGTCCTCGGCTACGCGGACATGGCCGCCGCGGCCGAGGCGGTGCCCGCGCTGCTGCCGCACCTGCCGGTCGCCCTTGAGGGGATCGACTCGCGGCTCGTCGAGGTGGTCAGGTCCCGCCGGGGCGCCGCCGCCGTCCCCGGTCTGCCGCGCGGCGGCGGCTGGCTGTTCGCCGAGACGTCGGGCGACACGCCCGACGAGGCCCGCGACGCCGCGCGCAAGCTCGTCGCCGATGGGGGCTGCCTGGACAGCCTGGTCATCACGGGCCCGCAGGCGGCCGCGCTCTGGCGCATCCGCGAGGACGGCGCCGGCCTCGGCGGGCGGACGCCGGCGGGCGCGCCCGCCTGGCCCGGCTGGGAGGATTCGGCGGTACCGCCGGACAGGCTGCCCGCCTACCTGCGCGATCTCACCGCGCTGATGGCGCGGCACGGCGTGGACGGGCTGATGTACGGGCACTTCGGCGACGGGTGCGTGCACGTGCGGATCGACTTCCCGCTGCGCGACAGGCCCAGCGTGCTCCGGTCGTTCACCGAGGACGCGGCGCGGCTCGCCGCGTCCTACGGCGGCTCGGCGTCCGGTGAGCACGGCGACGGGCGGGCCAGGGGCGAGCTGCTGCCCGCGATGTACTCGACGGAGGCGATCGCGCTCTTCGGGGCGGTCAAGCACCTGTTCGACCCGCGTGGCCTGCTCAACCCGGGCGTGATCGTCGAGCCGGCACCCCTCGACGCGGACCTGCGGGTACCCGCGGCGGCGCCGCTGCGCCGGTCGCTTGGATTCGCCTACGGCAGCGACGGCGGTGACTTCACCACTGCCGTCCACCGCTGCGTCGGCGTGGGGAAATGCCGTGCGGACGGCACCGAGTCCGGTGGCGTGATGTGCCCGTCGTACCTGGCGACGCGCGACGAGAAGGACTCAACGCGCGGGCGCGCCCGGGTGCTTCAGGAGCTCGCGAACGGCTCGCTGCTGCCATCGGGCTGGCGTTCTCCCGAGGTCGCCGAGGCGCTTGACCTGTGCCTGTCGTGCAAGGGGTGCTCAAGCGACTGCCCGGCGGGCGTGGACATGGCGACGTACAAGGCCGAGGCGCTTTACCAGCGGTACCGGAGAAGGCCCCGGCCGGCGTCGCACTACTCGCTCGGCTGGCTGCCGCGCTGGGCGGCGCTCGCGGCGCGGGCGCCGTGGCTGTCCGCGCTGGCGAATCGCTCGCTCGGGGTCGGTGTCATGGCCGCGCTCGCGAAGCGGCTCGGCGGGATCGACGCCAGGCGGCCGCTGCCCGAGTTCGCGGGGGAGAGCTTCCGCCGCTGGTTCGCCGGTCGCCAGCCCGGCGCCGCAGGCGCTGGTGTCGCGAGAAAGCCCGTGCTGCTCTGGGTGGACACGTTCACCAACGCGTTCTCGCCCCAGGTCGGCCGGGCGGCCGTGCGGGTGCTTGAGGCCGCCGGATACGAGGTCCTCATCACGGAACGCAACGTCTGCTGCGGCCTCACCTGGATCTCGACCGGCCAGCTCGACGGCGCGCGGCGGCAGTTGCGGCGCACGCTCCGCGAGCTCGGCCCCGCCATCGAGGCGGGCATCCCCGTCGTCGGCCTTGAGCCGTCCTGCACGGCGGCGCTGCGCCAGGACGCGGCGGAGCTGCTGCCAGGCGATCCGCGCGCGCGGCGACTCGAGACGGCCGTCCGCACGCTCGCCGAGCTGCTCAGCGCCACCGACGGCTGGTCACCACCCGACCTGTCCGACGTCACAGGCGTGGCCCAGCCGCACTGCCACCAGCACGCCGTCGGCGGCTGGGACGCCGACTCCGCGCTGCTCGCGTCTGCCGGAGCGAAGGTAACCGCGGTCGGCGGCTGCTGCGGCCTGGCCGGCAACTTCGGCGTTGAGCGCGGCCACTATGACGTGTCCGTCGCGGTCGCCGAGACCGCGCTGCTGCCCGCGGTGCGAGCGGCCGTGCGCGAGGCGGGTGACGACGCCACGATCCTCGCCGACGGCTTCTCCTGCCGCACCCAGCTCGACCAGCTCGCCGACGTCCGCGGCAGCCACCTGGCGGAGCTTCTTGCCGCGCGCCTCCCGCCCGTGCGGTGAGCCCCGCCGTCTAGCCGAGCAGGGCCGCGGCGGCCTGGCGCTTCATCAGGTTGTAGATGATCGCCTCGGCGGCGGGGACGGCGGGCGCGCCCGTGTCGATGCCGACCGCCGAGGCGGAGAAGACGTCAACGCCGCTCACGCTGAACAGGGAGTTGATGACGAGCGTGGTGCCCGCGGTGGAGCCGGACTCCACGAGCGACAGCGTCGGGTGCCCGCCAAGCGCGGCGCCGTCGGCGGCCTTGAGCGAGTACGTACCGGTCTGGCCGCTGCTCGTCACCTTGAATGACCCGCACCGCGCGGCCAGCGCCTTGATCCCGGCGACGAACGCCGTCGCGGTCGATGCCGAGCCGAACTGGTAGACAAGCTCGCCATAGACCTGCTTCGAGCCGGTCAGGCTCACGGCCGCCAGCGCCGTCTCGCCGAATCCGGTTGCGCCTAGCCGCTCGACGAACAGGGCGCAGGACATCGTGGCCAGGTTGTACGTCGGCGCCGCCGAGATCACAGACCCGCCCGACGTGACCGGGCCGGAGGACGGCGCGGTGAAACCGGCGGGGAAATAGGACTCGGGAAGCAGCACCGCCTCAAGATCCGTGCCGGTCAGCTGCCCGCTGGCCGCCGCCAGCGGCGTCATCGACGCGGTGGGCAGTGCGGTCGCCGACGTCGGCGCGGTCGCGGCGGCCAGCGGGC
>Ga0209881_1000087_pt1 | contig 25618 bp, 25 predicted proteins | sample PersoiDNA2013193_FD_185804 | JGI IMG/M metagenome (GOLD analysis project Ga0209881, IMG submission 185804) | Permafrost soil microbial communities from the Arctic, to analyse light accelerated degradation of dissolved organic matter (DOM) -... | ecosystem: Environmental > Terrestrial > Soil >... | reverse complement strand
AACACCGGCCACCAGCACAGATAACACACCGTCACGACCAAAAAGCACTAATAAACCCAAACGTCCGGAACCGCCGAGCATGCACCGACTCGAACCGGAAGTTCCTATATTGGCGAGAGCCGCACCCCACCCGCGACGAGGGTGACCGCGATAAGCCTTTACTTCTGCACGTAGAAAAGGCGCTTGTTGACGAACTCGTCGATGCCGAGCGGGCCGAGCTCGCGGCCGAAGCCGGACCGCTTGGTCCCGCCGAACGGCAGGTCGGCCCCCTCCCCCGCCGGGGTGTTCACGTTGGCCATGCCCACCTCGAGCTGCTCGGCGACCCGGGTGGCCCGCTCCTCGTCGGTTGACCAGACCGCACCGCCGAGGCCGAAGTCGACCACGTTGGCGATCTGCACCGCCTCCTCGTCGCTGCCGACCTTGTAGACGACGGCAACCGGGCCGAACAGCTCCTCGCGGTAGGCCCGCATGTCCGGGGTCACGCCGGTGAGCACCGCGGGGGCGAAGTACGCGCCGCTGCCATCGCCGAGCGTGCCGCCCACGTGCAGCGTCGCGCCCCTGGAGACCGCGTCCTGCACCTGGGCGAGCAGGTTCTCCGCGGCCCTGCGGGAGACCATCGGGCTGTAGGCGGCGTCCGAGTCGTCGCCAGGCTCGCGGGGCGTCATCGCGGCGGCCCGCTTGACCAGGGCGGCGACGAAGTCGTCGTAGACGTCGTCCATGACGATCATCCGCTTGTTGGAGTTGCAGGCCTGCCCGACGTTCTCCATCCTGGTGGACCACGCGGTCTCCGCGGCGGCGTCCGCGTCGGCCGTGTCGAGGATGATGTAGGGGTCGGACCCGCCGAGCTCGAGGACGACCTTCTTCAGGTTCCGGCCGGCCGTCTCGGCGACCACCGCGCCGGCCCGCTCGGACCCGGTCAGCGACACGCCGCGCAGCCTGGGATCGGCGATCATCGTGGCGATCTGCTCGTGGGTCGCGAAGACGTTCACGTAGACGCCCTCGGGCACCCCGGCGTCCTGCATGATCTGCGCGATGGCCAGCGCCGAGGTCGGGCAGTTCTCCGCGTGCTTGAGCATCACCGTGTTGCCGACGACCAGGTTGGGGGCGGCGAACCGCGCGACCTGATAGTAGGGGTAGTTCCACGGCATCACGCCGAGCACCGGGCCGACGGGAAGGTACTCCACGCGTGCCGCGTCGTAGCCGGGCAGCGGCTTGTCCGCGAGCAGTTCCGGCCCGTTGTCCGCGTAATAGTCGAAGATCGCGGTGCAGAACTCGGCCTCGCCCACGGCCTGCGCGAGCCGCTTGCCCATCTCCCTGCTGATGATCGCTGCCAGGTCGGACGCGCGTTCCTCGAACAGCTCGCCGACTCGCTTCACGATCACGGCGCGCTCGGCGACCGGGCGCTTGCGCCACAGCGCGAACGCGGCCGCCGCCGAGGCAAGCGCCTGCTCGACCTCCGCGTCGGTGGCGAAGGGGAAGATCTCGGCGCCTTCGCCGGTCGCAGGATCGGTCACCTGGTAAGGCGGGGTCTGCGTCATGTCTGCTCCAGAAGTACGCCATCGAATCGACACACATAGCTGGATACGAGATTAACGCCGGATGATCTGCGCGGGGAGCCCCGCCCCATCCTGCGGACGTGCCGGCCGGGTGAGAGGATCTTGCTCGTGGCAAAGGCTGTGATGTTCGATTTCTCCGGGACGCTCTTCCGTTGCGAGGAAGCAGAATCCTGGTTGCGTGCCGTACTCGGGCAGGCGGGCATTCAGGCGACCGACGCCGCGGTGCTGGCCTCCGCGGCCCGGCTGGTGGCGGCCGGCGGCCAGCCTGGCAGCCGGGTTGACTTCGCTGTCCCGCCTCATGTGGCGAGCGCGTGGGCGCGCCGGGACCTGAGCACGGACGCCCATCGGACCGCCTACACCTCGCTGATCAGGGAATCCGACCTGCCGTGGCCGGGACTGGCCGACGCGCTCTATGAACGGCACGCCGCACCGGAAGCCTGGCGGCCGTACCCGGACACGGCCGGGGCGCTCGAGCTACTCGCGGACCGCGCGATCCCGGTGGCGGTCGTCTCCAACATCGGCTGGGACCTGCGCTCAGTATTCAGGTACCACCACATCGATCACCTCGTGCACGGCTACCTGCTCTCCTTCGAGGAGGGCACCGCCAAGCCCGATCCTCGCATCTTCAAGCGGGCCTGTGAGCTGCTCGGCCACGCGCCCGCTGACGTGCTGATGGTCGGCGATGACCGCGTCGCGGACGGAGGGGCCGCGGCGATCGGCTGCGCCTTCCGCGCGGTCGATCATCTGCCGCCAGGCGAGCGGCCGCATGCGCTCCTGGACGCCCTGGAGAGCGTTACGGGAAAATATTGACTCGCGGGGGTTACTGGTAGGAGATCATCACCGGGAGCGGGGATTGCTCCATCGTCTGCCGGGGGGTGAACGTCGGGTGGTCCATCACGAGGAAGTCCTTCCAGCCGAAGGAGACGCCGGGCGGGGCGACGCTTGTGACCGCGTTCCAGGTGGTCTCCTTCGCGGCTGGCGTGCCCTGGCCGTCCATGTGGATGACGATCGCGAGGTCGTCGTTGCTCGTGTCCAGGTGCTGCTCGCCGACGATCATTGCGAGCTGGAACTGGTGGATCACGAGTAGCTTCTGCGGCAGGTGGTGGCGCGCGGTGAGGGCGGCGATCCAGCCGATGACGTCGTTGACCTCGCTGATGTCCACGTGGCCGATCTGGCGGAGCGGCTTCTGCCCAGGCAGCAGCTTCCACTCCGGGTCAAGCCCCAGGCCGACGTCGGGCAGCTCGAGCAGCGACTGGTAGGCCCGCGCCTGGGCGAGCAGGCTGGCGCGGCCCGGCTGGAGGTCGAGCACCACGTACACGCCGGCCGCCGTCGCCTGCTTGATCCACGGCAGCAACTGGGCCACCGGCGTCTGGTAAGAGTAGGTACCGTCCGGTCCCGGCGCGGCCTCCGCCACCGTGGCGATGATCTCGAACGCGGGAACCACGGGCACGGTGCTGAGCGGCTGGTACGCGGCGGCGATCCGCTGCACCCGGGCGATGCTCGCGGGCAGGTCCTGCTGGCCGAGCACGCCGAGCCCCTGCGTATCCGGATGCCCGTACAGGGCGACAAGCCGACGGCCGGGGAACAGCACCTGGCCGCCGCCGGGAAGCTGGCGGCCGGTCTCGGCAACGGCCAGCCTGGCGCTCAGCCGGCTGACCGAGCCGAACGCGCTGCCGATCGCTACGACGTGGCGTGGACTGCGCCGCGCCAGGGTGCGGATCTCGGCTCGATCTAGTCGGGGGTCCCTGGTCGTCGCGTCGATGACGGTCGCGCCGACGGCCCGTGCCGTCGCGGTGATCGCGATGATCTCGGCAGCGGTGGCGTATGCGGCGGGCCTTGCCGGTGACCGCTTTGCGGCCGGGTCGAGCAGCAGCACGGCGAGGCCGGCGCGCCGGGCAGGCGTGCCGGTCGCGGGAAGTTCCGTCGGCTGGCTGACGAACCGGACGCCGGGTAGCCACGCGGCAAGAGCGCTCGTCGGCAGCCCCTCGACCAGCACCGCCATCGGGCGCAGCGCCTTGACGGCCGCGGCCAGCTGGACGATGTCCTTGGGGGTAAGCGGCTGCGGGGCGAGCAGCAGCGGGGCGTGCGCCGCACTGGCGGCGCTGGCCGCCGCGGCGATCGTCTTGTCGGCCGCACGGCCGGTTTTGCCGCCCACGGCGCTGGCGACGACCACTACCGGGGATGTGGCGAAGACGGTCCGCGCGAATCGCGCGGTGAGCTCAATGGGCGAGCTCGTGTCCGTCAGCACGGAGACTGGCGCCGACGGCGCGCGGGTGCGCGCCGTCGGCGGCTGCCCGCTCGGGCTGGTGCCCCGGCTCGCGTAGGCCGCGCCAGGCAAGACGAGCGGCGCGGTGCAGCCCGCGATGGCGCTCAGCACGGCTATCACCGCGACTGCCGTGAGAGTCCTGACAGTCGTGGCTGCCGTGTGTGATTGGGCTGCGGCGGCCTGACGAGGCGCGCGGCGGCCTACCTTCGGGGCGTACACAATTACGACCTATCGCTTCGAACGTTAGCTTGCACGCATCTTTGACGATTTGTCTGGCGAAACGGTTGTGATTGATGGAACGGGTGGGCGGGCGCTGGACACAATTTCGATGATGGTGGATCACTGTCCCCCCGGTGGGGTAGGCAACGGTCCATCATCTCGGCCGGCCATGGAAGGACTCGTCGTGCCCAGGCAGCTCTTCCTGACCGGCCGCCAGCGCCCCGGTGCTTTCGCGGTCACGTACGTGACCAATCAGCTGCCGTACCCGGCGCACAGCGGGGGCCAGCTGCGCGAGGCGCAGCTGCTTTCGCGGGTCGGTGCGACGGTCGATGTGGACCTCTTCGTGCTCACGGAACATTACGAGCGCGACGCGCGGCATGCCCGGCTGGCCACGGCGCACTGCAGGAGCGTGCGCCTGTTTGAAAGCACCCCCGCGCCGCGAGACGGGCCGGCCGGCGACGTCCCTGAGCGGGTGTGGCGTTATCACTCGGCCGACTTCGACGCGTCTCTCAAGGAGCACCTGGCCGCTGATCCGCCGGACGTCGTGCACGTCGAGGGCTACTTCCTCGCGGGGCACCTGCCAGCAGAGCTGCCGGTACCCCTTGTTCTCGTGGAAGAGAACGTTGAGTACCTGATTGACCGCGATAACGAGCTGCAGGGCCGGGCACGAGGGGCGCCCTGGCAGGGCGGGGCGCCCTGGCAGATAAGCAAGGAAAGAGAGTACGCCGCTCTTGCTAAGGCGACACTCGTCGGTGCCGTGTGCCAGGAAGACGCTGACATTATCCTGCGTGACGCGCCGCGGCTATCGGTGTCGGTTTTCCCGAACGGCGCGGATCACTTGGGGCTAGGCCCGGGAAAAACAGACGAGCGCGGCGCCCCGTCTGAGCACGTTACTTTCATCGGTAACTATTCATGGGGACCCACCCTGGACGGGGCGTGGAGCCTGGTCACAGAGATATGGCCCCGTGTCATGAAGGCGCATCCCACGGCGCGGCTCGCGCTCGTCGGCGCCGGGATTCCCGGTGACCTGCGCGCGGCCGCCGAGGCCGGCGGAATCCAGGCGGTGGGCGAAGTGCGGGATGTGCTTCCCGTCCTTGCCGCCACGGGCATCTTCGTCTGCCCGTTGTGGATCCGCTCGGGGATCAAGGTGAAGATGCTGGAAGCGCTCAGCGCCGGCTGCGCCGTGGTCTGCACGAGTGCAGCGCTCCGCGGACTGCCGGCCGCAGTCGGGCAGGCGGTTGTCACGGCCGACGACACCCGGCGCTTCGCCGACGAGATCGGGAATCTCATCGCCGACCCCGCGCGCAGGCGCCAGCTGGCAAAGCTGGCCGAGCAGGCCCTTCATTCCTTTCCCACCTGGGACGAAGCGGCGGACATCCTGATCAGCGGATGGCGTCGCGCCCCATCTGTAACACCGTGAGCTCGGCCGCGCCCGACTGGCCGCGGATGATCCGCCCGGCATGCCAGACGCGCCAGTCGCCGTCGGCGGCCGCCGTGACCCGAATCGAATTCCCGGCCCTGGTGGTGACGAACTCCTGGCCGTCTGGCGAGATCACCGTCGTCACCCGGGCTCCGTCCGGGATCTGGTAGAGCCGCAACGTCACGCCGTCCGCGTAGTCGTAATCCGGCCGGTCCTCGACACCGCCCTCGGGGATGACCGCGCCCGGCCTGACCAGCAACGGGACGCTGCCGAACCCGTGCCGCTCGGTCACCCAGCGCGGGCCGGTGACCTGCTCTCCTGTGATGAAGTGGGTCCAGGTGCCGGCGGGCACGTAATACGACACCTCACCGGTCGCCGACAGGACCGGCGCCACCAGCAGGTCGTCGCCGAGCATGTACTGGCGGTCCAGGTGGATGCAGCTGGGGTCGTCAGGGAACTCCAGGGCCATCGCCCGCATCATCGGGACCCCGCCGGTGGCCACCTGGCGGGCGGCGCCCATCAGGTACGGCATCAGCCGCATCTTGAGCCTGGTGAAGGTGCGCAGCACGTCCACTGCTTCCTCGTCATAGAGCCACGGCACCCGGTAGGAGCCGCTGCCGTGCAGGCGGCTGTGCGAGGACAGCAACCCGAACGCGATCCACCGCTTGTACACGGCGGCGTCCGGCGTCCCTTCGAAGCCGCCGATGTCGTGGCTCCAGTAGCCGAACCCGGACATGCCGAGCGACAGGCCGCCGCGCAGCATCTGCGCCATCGCCTCGAACGTGGCGTCGCAGTCGCCGCCCCAGTGCACGGGGAACCGCTGCGACCCCGCGGTGGCCGACCGCGCGAACAGCACCGCCTCCCCGTCGCCGCGGCGCTTGCGCAGCAGGTCGAACACGGTCTGGTTGTACAGGTAGCTGTAGTAGTTGTGCATCCGCTCGGGATCGGAGCCGTCGAAGTACTCGACGTCCTCGACCGGGATTCGCTCGCCAAAGTCAGACTTGAAGCAGTCCACGCCCATGCCGAGCAGCGCGTCAAGCTTGGCCGCGTACCAGTCCCTGGCCGCCGGGTTGGTGAAGTCGACCACGGCCATCCCCGGTTGCCACAGGTCGGTCTGCCACACGTCGCCCGACCGCCGCCGCAGCAGGTAGCCCTGTGCCTTGCCCTCGTCGAACAGGGCCGACTCCTGCGCGATGTACGGGTTGATCCAGACGCAGATCCGCAAGCCCCGCGCCTTGAGCCTGGCCAGCATGCCCGCCGGGTCGGGGAACATGCGCGGGTCCCACTCGAAGTCGCACCAGTGGAACTCGCGCATCCAGAAGCTGTCGAAGTGGAAGACCGACAGCGGCAGCCCGCGCTCGGCCATCCCCTCGATGAAGCTGGTGACGGTAGCCTCGTCGTAGGACGTGGTGAACGAGGTGGACAGCCACAGGCCGAATGACCAGGCGGGCAGCGCGGGCGGGCGGCCGGTCAGGGCCGTGTAGTTGCGCAGGATGGCCTTGGGCTCAGGACCGTAAATGACCAGGTACTCAAGCGACTGCCCCGGCACGCTGAACTGCAGCCTGGAGACCGACTCGGAGGCGACCTCGAAGGACACCCGGCCCGGGTCGTTCACGAACACGCCGTAGCCGGCGTTCGTCAGGCAGAACGGAACGTTCTTGTACGCCTGCTCGCTGCCGGTGCCGCCGTCGGCGTTCCAGATGTCGACGACCTGGCCGTTCTTGACCAGCGGCCCGAACCGCTCGCCGAGCCCGTACACGGCGGTGTCCATGCCGAGGTTCAGCTGCTCGCGCAGGTAGTGCCCCCCTTCGGGGAGGTCGGCACCGCCTGAGGTGGTCACGATCGCCGCGGCGCCCGCGTCGCTCGCGGTAAGCAGACGGTCACCCGCCAGGAACTCCAGCCGCCAGTCCGCACCGGTGCGCACCCGCGCGGACAGCTCGCCCGAGGTGAGCACCGCCCACTCGCCCTCGCGGAAGGACCGCGCTGACGCCGATGTGTCACCCTCGATCGCGAACGCGGGCGGACGGTGTACCTGCCCGGTCAGGTGGGTGATGGTCACCGCGATCACGTCCGGGGCCGGCGCGCTCAGCGTGAGCGTGATCATCGGCCCCTTGAGGAGGTCGCCGCGGTGCCTGACCGGATGGACCGTGGCGCGGACGATGAGCGTGCCCTGGCCTGTCTCGACGTCGAGCACCTCGACCGGGTGGAACGCCTGGACGCCGGGACGCAGCAGCCAGCGACCATCGGTGAACTTCATGCGAGGGTCTGCCTTTCTGTCCGGGTTACTTGAGGGTGCCGACGGTGACGCCGCGGGTCAGCGTCCGCTGGAAGATGAGGAAGAAAACGATGGTGGGGATCACCCCGAGCAGCGCCGCGCCGCTGGTGGTCAGCGGGTTCATGATGTGCTGGCCCTGCAGCGTGCCGAGCGCGACGGGCACGGTCTGGTTCTGGTTCGAGATCAGGAAGACAAGCGGCAGGAAGAACTCGTTCCAGGTCCAGATGAAGAAGAACACGAGCAGGACGCCGAGGGTGGGCCGGCTGACCGGCACCACCACCCGCCAGAGGATGCGCGCCCGGCCCGCCCCGTCCATGCGCGCCGCCTCGAGCAGCTCGCGCGGGAAGGTGCTCAGCACCGAGGACAGCAGGTAGGTGCCGAACGCGGCCTGGATGACGGTGAAGATGATGATGACGGCGAGCTGCGTGTCGTACAGGCCGAACTGCTTCGCCAGGTCATACAGCGGGTAGACGAGCCCCTCCTGCGGCAGGAAGTTCGCGATCAGGAACGCGCCGAGTATCCAGGTCCTGCCCTTCACCCGGCCGATGCCGAGGGCGTAGGCATTCAGTATCGACAGCAGCACCGCCAGCACGCAGACGGAGCCGCTGATCAGCACGCTGTTCCACAGCACCCGGCCGAAGTCGGCGGTGTCCCAGAACGTCCGGATCCCCCCGGTGTCGAAGCCGGTGGGGAAGCTCAGCGGCCCGTGCGCGGCGTACTGCGCAGGCGGCTTGAAGGCGTTGAGCGCGATCAGCGCGAACGGGATCAAGATGCCCGCGGTGACGACGACGAGCGCGGCGAGCGTGAGCCAGGCGGCAGGTCCCCTGCGTCTCGTCAGCATGCCGCTCATTCAGCGTGCCTGCGCTGGACCCAGAGGAATACCACGGACACCGCCACGATGATCAGCGTCATCACGGTCGCGATCGCGGAACCGTAACCGACGTCGAGGTTGGTGAAGAAGCTCTGGTACGAGTAATAGGACGGCACCTGGGTCGAGACGCCTGGCCCGCCGCTGGTCAGCGCGTATACCCAGCCGAAGGCCCGCAGTGACGCGACCGTGCAGGTCAGCAGGACCACGTAGATTTCCGGCCTGATCTGCGGCACGACCACCAGCCACAGCCGCTGCCGCCAGGTCGCCCCGTCGATCTCGGCCGCCTCGCTCAGGGCCGGATCGGTCCGCTGCAGCCCCGCCATGAAGATCACCACCGGGTAGCCGAGCTGGAACCAGACGAGCACCGCCATCACGGTCAGCAGCGCGGTGTGCGGGTCACCGAGCAGGTCATGCGCGAGGAAGCCCATGCCGATATCGCGGAGCGCGACGTTCAGCGCGCCGTACTGCGGATCGAGAATCCAGCCCCACACGATCGCGGCCACGATGATCGGCAGCACCTGCGGCAGGTAGATGCACGCCCGCAGCAGGCTCGCCAGCCGCGGGCCGAACCGCTTGGCGATCACGTCGAACAGCGCGGCGGCCACGATGAGCCCGAGCATGGCGGGGACCACCGCCATCGCCGCGACAAGCGCGAGGCTGTGCCACATCGACGCCCAGAATTCCGAGTCGTGCAGCAGCTGCCGGTAGTTCGCGAGGCCGGCCCAATGCCGCGGGCCTACCCCGGTCCAGTTCGTGAAGCTGTTGTAGATGTTCATCACGAGCGGTACCGCGATCACCACGGTGAACAGGACCGCCGCCGGCAGCAGGTACGTCACGTAGGCGCCGGCGCCGCGGGTAGCGGCGCCGGACCTCCGTCGTTGTCCCGCGATTGGAGTGTCAGCCAAGGCTGGAGACGTACTGGTTGTAGTTGGTCTGCAGCGCGGCGAGCACCTGATCCGCGCTCGCCCCGTTCATCAGGTCCTGGGTCTGCGCCAGCAGCGTGTTATAGAAGCTGGGGGTCGGCCAGTCGGGGTAATAGGCCAGGCCGTTGTCGCTCGCCAGCGCCTGGAAGTTATGAATGAGCTGGACGTTGAGCGGGCTGGTCACGCCTGAGGTGCTTGTCGAGATCGGCACGGCGCCGTTGTTGGCGAGCACCTTCTGCACATCGGGCTTGAGCGTGTCGTTGATGAAGTCATAGGCGAGCTGCTTGTTCGCGGAGTTCTTCGGCACCACGAACAGGTTGCCGCCCGAGCCGGCGTTGAGCGTGTTGCCCGGCCACAGGAACGTGCCCCAGGTGAAGTTCTTGATGCTGCCCTCGAACGTGCCGTACCACCAGCTGCCGGAGAGCATCATCGGGTTCTTGCCGGTCTCGAAGTCGTTCCCTGCCTCGGTGGAGGTCAGGCCCACCGAGTTCTTGGCGATATAGCCGTTCTTGACCCAGTCCTGGAACGTGTTCGCGGCGCTGGTCCAGGCCGCGTCGTGGAAGTTCACCGGGCCTGTGTACCGCTCGTAGTTCTGCACGTCCTGCGAGCTGGCCTTGCTCAGCTCCATCTCATACAGGTACTGCATCGCCAGGTAGTCGTTGCCGGCGTTCGCGAACGGCGTGATGCCGGCCTTGACGAACTTGCCCATCGCCGCCGTCAGCTGCGCCATCGTGGTGGGCACCTGAATTCCGTACTTCGCGAACATGGTCTTGTTGTAGTAGACCATCAGGTACTCGGCATAGTCGGAGACGCCGTACCAGTCGCCGGAGCCCATCACTCCCTTTGCGTTGTACCGCGCGGTGACCTGCAGGTCAGGACCGAGCAGCTTGTCCCAGCCGTACTTGGTCGCCTCGGGCGTGAGGTCGGTGAGCAGGCCCTGCTTGGACAGCAGCCCCGCGGTCGCGTCGCCCTTGTTGTACTCCATGACGTCGGGGACGTCGGAGGAGTTGAGGATCATCGAGGCGTTCTGCTGCATCTGGTTGAAGCTCTTCAGCGAGAACTGCACGGTCACGCCGGGGTGCTGCTTCTTGAAGTCGGTGATGGCCTGATCCCAGGCGATCTGGTAGGCGCTGCCCTGGCCTTCGTACCACCAGATCTTGAGCACCTTGGAGGAAGACGACGGGCTGCCGCCGCCGCCGCCACTACTGCCACAGGCGGCCAGGCCGGCCGTCAGGGCCACAAGGGCCGCGATGAGCAGGCCCGCTGATTTTCTCGGCATGGGAATCCTCTCGGACGTTGAGGGGCATCCAGTCGAAGCGCTTCGCTATGACGTGGAGACTAGGCCACCCGATCGCGCGTTGCAAGAGTGTTAACCCAGGAAATTAGGCTACGGAACCGCATCGACGGACGGTCCGGTACTGCCGCGGACCGTCAGCGTCGGCGGGATCAGCACGACCTCGCCAGGGCCGCCCTCGGCCATCCGGCGCATCAGCAGCTCGACGGCGCGGGTGCCGAGTTCGGCGGCCGGCAGGTTCACGGAGCTGAGCTGCGGCGACGTCTGCTCCGCGAGCTGGTCGGGGCAGATCGCGACGATCGATACGTCCTCGGGAACGATCCGGCCCGTGGCGCGCAGCAGGCTAAGCAGCGGCGGGATGACCGCCTCATTCTGCACGATCAGGCCGGTGGTCCGCGGCCGGTCCTCAAGGATCCGGGCGAGCACGCCGGCCGCCGCCTCGTAGCTGGCGCCGCACGGCCGGTGCACCAGGTTCATCCCGGCCCGCGCGGCGGCGGCGCGGATCCCGCTCAGCGTCCGCTCGGCGAAGCCGATATGCCGTTCGTAGATGCCGCGGGCCTCGCCGATGAACGCCACCTCGCGGTGCCCGAGCCCGGCCAGGTGCTCGACGCACAGCCTGCCCGCCTGCGCGAAGTCCAGGTCAACGCAGTCAAGGCCGGCCGGGTCCGACGGCAGGCCGATCAGCACCGCGTCGATGCCGGTCTGCCTGACCATGGCGATGCGCTCGTCTTCCATGCCGACGTCGGTGAGGATCACCGCGTCCGCCCGCGCGCTTGTCGCGACCCGCCTGATGCCCTCGGGGCCCTCGTCGTTGGTCAGCAGCAGCACGTCGTAGCCGAACCGCCGTGCCATCGCGGTCACCGCGATCGCGATATCCATCATCACCGGCACGTACAGGTCCCTGCGCAGCGGGACGACGAGCGCGAGCACGTTGGACTTCGCGCTCGCGAGGGCACGGGCGCCGGCGTGCGGCTGGTAGCCGAGCAGCTTGATGCTCCGCGCCACCCGCTCCCTGGTCTCCGCGGACACCGGGCGCTTGCCGCTCAGCACATAGGACACGGTGCTGGCCGCGACCCCGGCGTGCCGGGCCACGTCGGCCAGCGTGGCCATCAAGTACCTCCCGGATTCCGCGCAGCAGCCGAAGCGCTTCGACGAGGTTTTACGTTATCACCGTACCGACCTGAGGTAGCGCACTGGGTAGCATACTGCCCGGGTGGCAAGACGTGGAGCTGGCCCGTTCAGTTCCAGCGGAAGCGCCAGGCGGCGAAGGCGCAGCCGGCCGCGGACCAGGCGAGCAGGACGTACAGATCGGTCAGCGAGGCGTGCTCCGCCGGGGTGTAGCCCTGCTGCAGGATCTGCGCGAGCGCGCGGACCGGGAGCAGGCCGACGACCACCGACAGCCAGCCGGGCACGCTGAACGTCGGGTCGAAGATCCCCGACATGATCGCCACCGGCAGGTAGCTCGCGTTGGCGATCGGCGACGCCGACTCCGCGCTGCGCGCGACCGAGCTGAGCGCCAGGCCAAGGGAGCCGAAGCACACGACGCCGAGTACCAGGCCGCCGGCGAGCTCCGCGATGCCGCTCACCCGCGGCACGGCGCCGAAGGCGAGCACCCCGATCACCGTGGTGCACGCGGTGATCGCGAGCGTGGTGGCGGCCGTGCTGCCGAGCACTCCTGACAGGTATGCGCTGGCCGGCAGCGGGGTGGTCCTGATCCGCTTCAGCACGCCGTCGTGGCGCAGCGTCGCTAGCTTCGCGCCGAGGTTCACGTAGGCGGCGACGATCACCCCGAACGCGATGATCGACGGTACGAAGATCATCTGCCCCTCGACGTGCGTACCAGGCAGGTACCCCTTGGCGGTGGTCGACCCGATGAGCAGCAGCAGCGCGAGCGGCAGCGCGAAGGTGAACAGCGCGTACTCGGCGCTGCGCCAGAAGGAGCGCTGCTCGATGAGTGCCTGACTCACGGCCAGGCGGATGGTCCGGCGGATGGTCCGGCGCAGTGCCGGCCATTGCAGCGGTTGCCGGTTCAGGGCCATGACGGTCATCAGCGGGTGCCTCCGGTGACGAGCTGGAGATAGGCGTCCTCAAGCGTGGGGGTGGCCACGGACAGGTCATCGAGGTCGCCGAGGTCGTTTTCTGCTGCCCAGGCGAGCAGTTCACGGAGCGCGATCGCGGTGCTCGCGGTCGAGCACACGGCGATGCCGTCGCTGACCGAGACGTCGAGACAGGCGGGCGGGCGCAGGGATCCCGCGCGAAGCGGTTCAGGTGCGGTGAACGAGATCCTCGTCGGCACGCCGGCCTGCCTGGCGACGTGCCGCACCGTGCCGGCCACCTGGATGCGCCCGTCCTGCAAGATCGCCATCCGGTCGGCGAGCCGCTCCACCTCGTCCAGGTAGTGGGTGGTGAGCAGCACCGTCTTGCCGAGCGCGCGCAGGTTCTCGATCGCCGCCCAGCAGCGTCGCCGCGACTCGGGGTCGAACCCGGTCGTCGGCTCGTCGAGGAAGATCAGATCCGGGTCGCCCGCCAGGGCGAGCGCCAGGTCGAGGCGGCGGCGCTGCCCGCCGGACAGGCGGCGCACCTGGGCGTTGCGGTCCGCGGTCAGTTCCACCACCGCGAGCAGTTCCCCGAGCGGGCGCGGCTTGGTGTAGTAGGAGCGCCACATGTCGATCAGCTCGGCCACCCGCGCCTGACGCGGGAAGCCGCACTCCTGAAGGACGATGCCGATTCGCTCGCGCAGCCTGGCAGGCTGCGCGGCGGGGTCCATGTCGAGCACGCGGACGGTGCCGCCGGTGCGCTGCCTGAAGCCCTCGAGGATCTCGATGGTGGTGGTCTTGCCTGCCCCGTTCGGGCCGAGCAGGCAGAACACCTCGCCGCCGCGGACCTCGAAATCGATGCCGTCGAGCACCCGGCGGTCGCCGTAGCTCATCGTGAGGCCGCTGACCTCGATCGCGATCATGCGCGCTCCTTCAGGTAATGCACGGGGACCAGGGCATGCAGCAGCGCGTCGATCGCGGTCTCTTCGGCCACGCGGGCCGGGATCGCGGCGCCATAGGGGTCGGAAAGCCGGTGCCTCGCGAACCAGGTCAGCGTCTCAAGGACGAGGCGCGCGGTCGCCGCGGTGTCTGGCGTGCTCCTGAGCTTGCCGGTCGCGGCCCGGCTGCCCAGGTAGCCGGTGAGCGCGGCGAGCACCGGGCCGCGCAGGCCGACGTTGAGCAATTCGGCGAGCTCAGGCAGCTCACGGGCGGAGTGCTCGATCATGTCCGCGGCCTGGCAGGTCTGTTCCTCCAGGCTGTACAGCTCGCGCATGATCGCCTCGAGCTCCGCCGCCGGATCGGCGGGCTCGGTCACCCGCATTGCCTCCGCGAGGGAGCCGAACGGTACCTCGGCGGCGACGAACTCCCGCGCCTGGCGGATCATCTCCGCCAGGGTCGGTGTCTTCACCGGGAAGGCGCCGGCCGGGTCGTCCGCCAGCGGCAGCGGCTCGAGCAGCAGGGCGTGCCTGATAGCCAGCACGAACAGCCCCTCCTTGCTGTCGACATACCGGTAGATCGCCGCCTCGGAAAGGCCGGCCTCGCGGGCGACGTCACTGACGTGGGCCGACCGGTAGCCGTCCCTGGCGAACACCCGCACCGCGGCCGCGATCACCTCGGGAAACCGCTCATGGGCACTCCGCTTGACTGTCATTAGGGCGAGTATACGTGTAAGTGAGTCAATCACTTACACAGCGCTTGATATCGCTTCGTAACGGGACGTTATGCTGGAAGATCCCGCGAAGCTTGCGGGTGAGCTCTGAATCAGCGCAGCGTGCGGGGCTACAGCGGGGGTTGTCAACTGCTGGGTTGTCAGTGGGCTTTAGCGCTCTTTGGCGGGCATCAGCGGTCGAGCGCCGCACGGTAGCGGGACGCGCACCGCATGCGGGTAGGAGTTTGACTGTTCCGCTCGATTGTCACAACGTACCGATAGCATGTTTGCATCGGGTCGGCCGGAAGGAGGCGGGCAGTGCAGGTGACGCAGGCATACCGGTTCGCCCTTGACCCGTCCCCTGCGCAGGAACGGGCGCTGCGCTCGCATGCCGGGGCGGCCCGGTTCGGGTGGAACTGGGGCCTGGGCAAGTGCCGGGAGCGGTACGCGGCGGAGCGGAAGTGGTACTCGGGCGCGGAGCTGCACCGGCTGTGGAACGCGGAGCTTGAGCTTGGCACGTCGCTGCGGCGCGCCAAGCTCAAGCTCCGCGTCACCCCGCCAGGCACGCACCGGCCCGAGTACAGCCACGCGCAGCGGCGGCCCGTCATCGGCGGTCACTCTCGTCACCTTCCAGCCGGGGCCGGCGCTCTGCTGAGGTCCTAGACGCTTAACGGCTGATTCTAGTGCAGCCATCGCCCGCGCGTCCGGATACCCGCCCAGGACGTTTGACGAGCATTTTCAGTGGACGTTAAGAGCGCAGCAAGAGGCGGTGGGCGACCCTTATCAGGGCTGAACTGGACGGGAAAGAGCGGGAGTTATCGGTATGGGAATTCTGAAGAAGATGAAAGACATGACGGACATGGTCAATGCCGCGCCCGGCATGGTGGCGCAGGCACAGCAGCTCGGCGCGCAGTACCAGCAGATGGCCGCGGCGCAGCAAGCCGCGATGCAGGCCCAGATGCCCCAGGGCGCGGGCGGCATGCAGATGGGCGGCATGCAGGGCGGTTTCGCGCAGGCTGGCGCTGACCCCAATGGCCTCGATTTCGAGCCGATCGCCGGCGTCTCGCTTGACCAGTTCGCCGGTGTCAGCAAGGCGGTCGCCGCGTTCAACTACGACCAGGCGAGGCTTCCCGAGATCGCGGCGTCGAAGGGCATTCCCGCGTTTACCTTGGAGAGCGCGGCCAAGGGGTGGAACGACCGCATCAAGGCGAACCCGGCCGTGGCGCGTCGCTTCAACCAGCTCTACAGGGAGAGCTGACGTACCCTGCCATCACGCGGCAGCTGGTCAGCCAGTTCCAGGTAGGCCAGCTGCAGGCCGGTCGCACCCTGCAGGCGGCGATCGACCCGTCGAATCCCGCGGGCATCTGGCTGGACCTCGGGAGCCTGTAGTGACAGTCAGCAAGATCACCGCGGCCTGCTGGATTTTCTTCGTGGTGATGAGCATTGCGTTTCTCCCGCTCGGGATCGCCATCATGGCCATCCACGCGATCCCGGTCACGGTCCGGGTGGTACTCGCGATCGTCGCGGTGATCGGCCTGTGGTGGGGACCGTTCGCGTACGCGATGTACCTGTCCATGGCGGTCATGCGCAATGGCGACCGGCGGTTGCTCAGGAGGGGGATCGCCGGAACCGCCGAGGTGCTGTCCGCCAGGGCCACGAACACCGTCATCCAGGAGTGCGAGTTCGCCTGGGAGGCGCCCCCGGCCGCCAATGCGGCTTCCGGCTTCCGCCCGCTGACCCCTGAGCGCTGATCGCGGTACGCTGCGGCCATGGCGGACCAGAACACGCAGATCCGACTCGCGTCGCGCCCGGACGGCAAGCCCACGTCGGGGAACTTCACGATCACGCAGGCGCCGATGCCGTCGCCCCGCGACGGCCAGGTGCTCATCCGTACCCAGTACCTGTCGCTCGACCCGTACATGCGCGGGCGGATGAGCGACGCCCCGTCCTACGCGCCGCCGGTCACGGTGGGCGGGCTGATGGTCGGCGGCACGGTCGGCGAGGTCATCGAGTCGAACGATCCCGGCATCAAGCCAGGGGACGTGGTGCTCGCCTATACCGGCTGGCAGCGGTACGGCGTGGCGAACGCTAACACGGTCCGCACGCTCGATCCCAGCCAGGTGCCGGTCACGACCGCGCTCGGCGTGCTCGGCATGCCCGGGTTCACCGCCTACTCTGGGCTGACCCAGATCGGCCGCCCGAAGCCCGGCGAGACGGTCGTCGTCGCCGCGGCGAGCGGCCCGGTCGGCGCGACCGCGGGACAGCTGGCGAGGATCCTCGGCGCCCGCGCCGTCGGCATCGCAGGCGGCGAGGAGAAGGTCGCGTACCTGCGCGAGATCGGCTTCGACGCCGCCATCGACCACCGCGCGGCCGACTTCAAGTCCCAGCTCGCCGCCGCCACGCCCGACGGCATCGACGTGTACTTCGAGAACGTCGGAGGCCACGTATGGGATGCGGTGCTCTCCCGGCTGAACGGGTTCGCCCGTGTCCCGGTGTGCGGGCTCGTCGCCCACTACAACGACACCGCGCTGCCGCCAGGGCCCAACCGGGCAGGCGCGCTCATGTCGGCGATCTTGCGCAAGAGCCTGACCGTGCGCGGGTTCATCCAGAACGAGTTCGCCGGCACCCCCCTCATGGACGAGTTCCTCGCCAAGGCGACCGCGTGGGTACAGGACGGGTCGCTGAAGTACCGCGAGCACATCGTCGACGGCCTGGAGAACGCGCCCGAGGCGTTCATCGGCATGCTTGACGGCGCGAACTTCGGCAAGCTCATCATCCGGGTCAGCTGACAGGCGGCCGTAAGCGCCAGGCGAAGACGGGCTGTTCCAGGTGGGCGACGCGGGTCTCGCGGCCGTGCGTGGCCAGCTCGCTGAACTGGTAGAGCACGGCTGCCGTGGGGGCGTGCACGAAGTGCCCGATGAGCGGCAGCTGGATGACCGGCCGGTCCGACTCGGGAATCGTAAGGAACCGGGGCGTCACGTCCAGGTCGGTGAGCGGGATGCGGTGCAACTCGGCCACTTCCGCGGGGTTGGGGGCCAGCCGCTGCCCGGGGCTGAGCCGGACCACCACCGGCGTGATGACGTATCCGGAGCGGGTCGGGTAGTCGTCGAGGACGCCGAGGCAGGCCGAGCGATCCGCGGCGGCGCCAACCTCCTCGCGCAGCTCGCGGAGGGCGGCATCCACGGCGTCCTCGCCCGCGTCTAGTCCGCCGCCCGGCAGGGCGAACTGGCCGGCGTGCGCCCGCAGCCTCGGCGCGCGGCGGGTGAGCAGGAAGTCTGGCCTGCCAGCGCCACCCGGGCAGTCATCGCCATCGGAGATGGCGATGGCCACCGCCGCCGCGCGGCGGCCTTCAAGCGGGACGGCTACGCGGGTGAATCGCCGCAGGGCCCCAGCCAGAGCGTCCAGATCGTCCATTCAGCTGCTCCTCCCACCGACCCACCTTGCATAGCCTGCGGACATTTTGCCGACTTTATATAGCGGCCGGACATTCTAGTGTCCCGCTCCTGAAATTTTGGTTGTAAGCATGTTGTTCTGCTTGTCATGTCGCTTCCTGCTGCGCGAAAATTTCAGGCGCGGCATACTAGGGACCGACACGCTGGACATCCCCCTCCACGATCACCAGAGTTACAGGTAAGGAAGGTATGGCCGGTGAGTTACTGGATCTCGCGGACGTCGTCGCCGGTGGCGGCTGCTGACAGCGCCGCGTCGCCACCCCACCACGCGACATCAGGCTTGTAGGCTTGCCGTGGTCATGGACCGGCCCCCCGGGTATGCGAGGGGCCGGAAGGTCCGTGCGGCCGGTGAAGATGACGGTCAGAGTTCCCTGCGGATCTGATCGAGGATCATGATGCTGGCGATCGGCGGGTCGGCCTCGGCGGCGAGCTGATTGAGCATGTCCCAGTAGCAGGCCAGGTCGGCCGGGCTTGATGGGTAGATGGCGCTCGTGAGCTGTTCGAGGTAAACCACGTCGGGAAGCTGGTCCCCGGCGAATCGCAGCAGGGTGACGGGGCCGCCCCCTGCGGCGTGGCCTCCGGCGCGGAACGGCAGCACCTGGATGTTGACGTGGCGCAGCTGGCTGATCTCGAGCAGGTGCTCGAGCTGGGCGCGCATGACCGCGGTGCCGCCGACCGGACGGCGCAGCGCCCCCTCGTCGATCACGGCCCACAGGCGCGGCGGCTCGGCGCGGTGCAGGATCTCCTGGCGGCGCATCCGCACCGCGAGCTGCCGTTCGGCTCGCTCGCCGGGTGAGCCGCCGGGCAGGCTGAACACCGCCCTGGCGTACCCGGGTGTCTGGAGCAGGCCGGAAACGAGCTGGACGTCGTAGCTGCGGATGAGCCTGGCGGCCTGCTCCAGGCCCAGGTAGGGCTTCACCCAGGCGGGCACCGCGTCGCCGTAGTCCTGCCACCAGCCGGAGACGCTGCCGTGACGGGACAGCGCGCGCATGCTCTCGCGTTCCGCCTCGTCGCCGACGCCGTACAGCGCAAGCAGGTCGGTCAGGTCCCGCGCCTTGATCGCGGTGCGGCCAAGCTCCATGCGGCTGATCTTCGACGCCGATGACCGGATCGCCGCGCCGGCGTCCTCGCGGGATATCCTCGCTTCCTCGCGGAGGCGGCGCAGCCGCGTCCCCAGCAGTATCCGCGCAACCGTCGGACCGGCGCCGGCCTCGCCGGGCGGCGCTTCCTCCCGCTGATTGAGCCCCGGGCGCGCCACGGTCATCAGCACTCCTTATCCAGCCGGAATACGGTGTCCCGCCCGGCCTCTCCGTCTCACCGTTCCGCCGGGCATGTGCCGCCAGATCATCTCATCTCAGATGCCCGCAAGGAAGCAGATGCGCGCAGGCGAACGCGGAAAGCCGGCCGCCGGGCGTCCCCTCGCGGGCGAAGCCTCGTGGCGGCACCGGGTGCCACGAGGCATGGGGCGCGCGCGTTAGGGCCGGAAGGTCTAAGTTGTGCAGTGACCGCCCGTACATGACTGAGGAGATTCCCGCGTGACCGAGGACTCGTCGGCCCCTGCACCGTCGCCGAAGATCGACACCACCGTTCCGCATTCCGCCCGCATCTGGAACTACTGGCTGGGCGGCAAGGACAACTATCCGGTCGACCAGGAGGCCGGGGATCAGTACGCCGCGATATTCCCGGGAATCATCGACGTCGCCCGTGTGCAGAGGTACTTCCTGGCCCGCGCGGTCCGGTTCCTGGCCGGCGAGGCGGGCATCCGCCAGTTCCTCGACGTGGGCACCGGCCTGCCAACCGTAGACAACACCCACGAGGTCGCCCAGCGAACGGCCCCGAGCTGCCGCGTAGTGTACGTCGACAACGACCCTTTGGTGCTGGTCCACGCCCGGGTCCTGCTCACCAGCAGCGCTGAGGGCTCGTGCGACTACCTCGACGCGGACCTGCACGACCCCGGCACGATCCTGGACAGGGCCGCGGCGATCCTGGACTTCAGCCAGCCAGTCAGCCTGATGCTGATGGGCATCATGGGCCACATCACCGACGAGGACGCCTATCCCATCGTGCGGCGGCTGGTTTCCGCCCTGCCGCCGGGGAGCTACCTGACGCTGGCCGATGGCGCCGACGTCAGCGAGGCGTTCCAGAAGGCACAGGAAGGCTACAACACCAGCGGCGCGGTCCCCTACTACCTGCGCAGCCCCGGGCAAATCGCCAGGTTCTTCGAGAACCTCGAATTCATCGAGCCCGGCGTGGTCCCGTGCGCCGACTGGCGGCCGGACCCCAGCCCGTTCACCCCGCCGGCCGAGGCATACGTCTACGGCGGAGTCGGGCGTAAAGCCTGACGCGTCATCCGCAAATCGCCGGCTCCGGCTACGAAGGGACGAACCGGAACCGTTCCGCGCACTAGTGCTCGGCCGCAACGGCGCGGGCAAGTCCACCACCGTGGACTGCGTTGCCGGGCTGTGCGCGCCGGACCAGGGGCGGATCCGCGCCTCCTTCTACCGCCATCCGGCCGACATCGCCGGCCTGCTCGCCATGCTTGACCTCACCGAGAAGCGGAACACCAGGTACCGGCGGCTGTCCGGCGGCCAGAAGCAGCGGCTCTCGATCGCGCTTGCGCTCATCGGGCGGCCGCGCATCGCCATCCTCGACGAGCTCTCGACCGGCCTGGACCCGGTCGCCCGCCGGGACTCGTGGCAGCTCATCGATGACATCAGGAACACGGGAGTCACGATCATGCTGATCACGCACCTCATGACCGAGGCCGAACGGCTCTGCGACCGCGTCGCCATCATGCACGACGGTCAGGTGCGGGGGCGCGGCCGCGCGCTTCTTCCGCTGGGAGTAACGGCGTGACGTGCGCCACCTGCCGCTGGTTAACGCCGGACGAGCGGTGCGGGCAATGGGGTTCGGAGCAACGGTCCGTTCCATGCGATTGTTCCGATTTTGACGGTGACGGGCAGTGTCGCAATTGAGAGTTTTGCCGGTTAATCTGGGTCCGTGGCCGACATCGGGCCCCGGGGAGCTCTCGCCCGCACGCACGAAGGCAAGCCCGGCCTGCCGCGGGGCCGGAACCGTCTGCCGCTGCGCGCCGTCCAGGCATCGCATCGGGAACGGCTGCTGCGGTCCGTGATAGCAGCCGTCGCCGAGGCCAGCTACCCCGCGGTCACCGTCGCCGACATCGTCAGGCGGGCCAGGGTGTCCCGCGCGGTCTTCTACGCGCATTTCGCGGGCAAGGAAGACTGCTTCCTTGCCGCGACCGGCGAGGGCAGTCGGCTCATGTTCGGCCGCGTGGTGTCGGCGGCCCGCGCGCTGCCCGCTGACGCGCCCGATGAGCAGGTACTGCGCGCAGCGTGCCGTGCGTTCCTTGAGTTTCTCGCCGACGAGCCTGCCTTCGCCCGGGCCTTCTACATCGACATGCCGACGGCCGGGCCGCTGGCGGTGGAACGGTTTGACGCGGCGAGCCGCCGGTTCGTCGGCCTGAACAGGACGTGGCACGAACGGGCGTGCGCCCGTCACCCGGAGTGGCCGGCCGTCCCAGGCGAGGCGTACCTGGCACTGGCAGGCGCCACCGCCGAACTCGTGCGGTCCATTGTCCGCAGCGGCCAGACCGACGCCCTGCCAGGCCTTGCCGAGACGATCGTGTCCCTGCACCTGGCGGTGCTAGCCGGCCGTCCCTGGACCGCTTAGCACCTCAGGTTCCGCCGGGCCCGGCGGCACGACCACGCATCGCGGTTAAGCCACAAATCGGCAACAACTGTCATGGGCGGCCTTGCCGAGTGCCCGGGCGATGTCTTGAATGAGGATTCATAGCGCTAGAAATTCCGCCTATCAAAGCTGGGACTTGTGTGATGAAGCACGGTTCAGTTCTTGAGGTCCGCGACGTGAGCGTGCACTTCGGCGGTCTCACGGCGCTTGACGCCGTATCGCTCACGGTCGCGCCCCGCCAGGTTGTCGGCGTCATCGGGCCAAACGGGGCAGGCAAAACGACGCTGCTGAACGTCTTGTGCGGCTTCATCCAGCCTGATGAGGGCCAGGTATTCATCGACGACCGCCGCTACCGCGAGCTGCGCCCGCACCGGCTGGCCGGGCTTGGCATCGCCAGGACCCTCCAAGGGGTGGGCCTGTTCGAGAGATTGTCCGCCATCGAGAACGTCATGATCGGCGCGGACTGCCGGGCCACGGCCGGATTCTGGTCGGCGCTGCTCGGGCTGCCACGGGCCAGCCGGGACGAGCGCAGGCTGCGAGAGGAGGCAGGCCAGGCACTTGACCGGGTGGGGGCGGGCAAGGTCGCGGACACAAGGCCAGGCGAGCTGTCCTACGGCATGCGGAAGCGGATCGCGCTGGCGCGAGCGCTCGCCGCCAGGCCGAAGCTCCTGCTGCTCGATGAGCCCGCCAGCGGGCTGGCCGAGGACGAGCTCGATGAGCTCGGCCGGCTCATTCGCGAACTCGCCGCCGAGACGTCCCTCGTCATCGTGGAGCACCACATGGACCTGATGATGTCCGTCTGCGACTCGCTCGTCGTCCTGGACTTCGGGAAGGTCATCTCCCGCGGGTCACCGCGGGAGATACAGGCCGATCCCGCGGTGACGGCCGCCTACCTCGGTACGAGCGGATCTGAGGGTGAATAGCCCGGCCGGGGCCCAAGGGGTCCAAGGGGTTCATCGGGACGGCGCGGCGTCGCTCGCGGTCGTGGACCTGGTGGCCGGTTACGGCGAGGTCCTAGCGCTTGAAGGTGTCACGATCACGGCGGATGCGGCCACCATCACCGCGGTGCTCGGCGCCAACGGCGCGGGCAAGACCACCTTGCTCCGGGCGATCAGCGGCATGGTGCGACCGCGCGGCGGGCAGATCCTGCTCGACGGCGCGGATCGGACAGGACGCGGCCCCGAGGACATGGCCAGGGCCGGCATCGCGCACGTTCCCGAGGGACAGGGCGTCATCGCCGAACTCACCGTGGAAGAAAACCTGCGGATCGGCATGATGTCCTGGCCAGGCATCGCCTGGCGGCGAGCGGACCGGGCCGCCGCGCTCGCCGAGGCCTACGAGCGCTTCGGCGTGCTGGCCGACCGCCGCCGCAAGCTGGCGGGCACCTTGTCGGGCGGCGAGCGGCAGATGCTGGTGATCGCGCGCGCCCTGGTGGCACGGCCGCGTGTGCTGCTACTTGACGAGCCGTCGCTCGGCCTCGCGCCACGGGTCATGACGCAGGTCATGGACATGGTGGTGCGGCTCAGCCGGGAGAGCGGCATCACCGTCGTCCTCGTCGAGCAGAACGCGCGTGGCGCGCTCGCGATCGCGGACCGGGGCGTGGTGCTCAATCTCGGCCGCGTCGTCGCCGCGGCCGATGCCAAGACGCTCGCGGCGGACGTCGCACTGCGCCATCACTATCTCGGGTTCTAAGGGGAGGAAGCGAGTGGTCGAGTTCCTTCAGTTCACGCTCAGCGGCATCAGCTTCGGGATGATCTACGCCGCGGTAGCACTGTCTCTCGTGCTCATCTGGCGGGGTACCCGGCTGCTGAACTTCGCGCAGGGCGGGATGGCGATGTTCACCACTTACGTCGCGTACGAGGTCATCCGCCATACGGGCTCCTACTGGGCAGGATTCGCGGTCGCGCTCGCGGCCGGAGTCGTGCTCGGCGCCGTGGCCGAACTCGCCGTCATCCGGCCCGCCCTTGGCAAGCCCGAGCTCAACGCCGTGATCATCACCATCGGGCTGCTCATCTTCCTTGAGGGCCTGGCGGGCATTCTCTACGGCGGCCAGTACCGGTCATTCCCCGCGGCGTTCGCCATCATCGGGCTGAGGGCCGGCTCCACGCCATTGGGCGTGTCGCGCTTCGACGTGTTCGTCGCGGCGGCTGTGCTGGCCACCACGCTGCTGCTCGCCATCGGGTTCAGGTACACCAGTGCGGGGCTCCGCATGCGGGCCGCGGCGTTCAACACCACCATCGCGCGGCTGTCGGGCATCCGGGTGGCGCGGGTGATCACCATGGGCTGGGCCCTCGCAGGCCTGCTCGGCGCCCTCGCGGGCGTGCTCGTCTCGCCGTCGACGTTCCTCTACCCCAACAGCATGGACTCGATCTTCGTGTTCGGCTTCACCGCGGCGGTCATCGGTGGCCTCGACAGCCCCGCGGGTTCGGTCGTCGGCGGGCTGCTGCTCGGCGTCGCGCTCAGCTACGCGGGCGGCTATCTGGGCTCACAGGGCTCCGACCTCACCGCCCTCGTGGCGCTTGGCATCCTGGTCGTGGTGCTGATGTTCCGGCCAGACGGCATCTTCTCAGGACCCCGGGTGCGGCGGGTATGACCACGAGGGGCTTGACCACGGGGGGCTTGGCCAGGCAGTCAACGCCGCGCATTCTCGGCGCCGCCCTCGCGATGGCCGTCATCGTCGTGATCCTTTCCATCAAGCTGAACGCGTTCAGGGACTACCAGATCGCCGAGATCGCCATCGAGGTGACGGCCGTCGCCGGGCTCACGGTCCTGACCGGTCTCAGCGGCCAGATCTCGCTCGGCAACGGAGCGTTCATGGCCATCGGCGCCTACACGACCGCGCTGCTGATGCTCCATCTCGGCTGGCCGTTCCTCACCGTCCTGGTGGTTGCCGCCGCGGTCACCGCCGCCGCCGGTGCGGCGGTGGGAGTGGCCGCGGCCAGGCTGCGCGGCCCGTACCTGGCCGGCGCGACGCTCCTGCTCGGCGTCGCGCTCCCGTCGGTCGCCTACGCCTACCAGGGGACCTTCGGCGGCGACCAGGGCCTGAACGTCGTCTTCGCCACCCCGGGCTTTCTCGGGGTGAACTTTCCCTTGACCAGATGGCAGGCGTGGGTTTGCTCGGCCGTGGCGCTGGTCACCCTGGTACTTCTCGCGAACCTGAACCGCAGCAGGGTCGGCCGCAACTGGCGCGCCGTGCGTGACGACGAGGTGGCTGCCGCGCTCGCCGGAGTGAACGTGGCCAGGGCGCGCATCCTCGCCTTCGTCGTGAGCGCCACCTGCGCCGGGATGGCGGGCGCGCTGCTTGCCATCGTCACCGGACTTGTCGCGCCTGGCGCGTTTACGATCACGCTCTCGATCGCGCTGCTGACTGCCGCGGTGATCGGCGGCCTTGGCACCTTGCCAGGCGCGGTCTGGGGAAGCCTGGTGATCGTCCTCGTGCCGACTTATGCCACCGACGTGGCCACCAGCCACGGCCTATCGACCGCGGTCGCATCCAACATTCCTGTCGCGGCCTACGGCGTGGTGCTCATCCTCGTCATGCTCGTCTTCCCGCAGGGAATCCAGGGCGGAGTGCGCTGGCTTCTCGGTCTTTTCGGTCTTTTCGGGATCTCCGCCGCTCCCGCCCGGCGTACCGCATCCCCGTCCCCTGTGACCCCTGGCCTCCCGGAACCCCACGAGAAAGAAGGCACTCAATGAAGAGATCCCATCGGCTTCGCGTGCCAGCCATCGCCGTCGCGGCGGCGGCCGCGCTCACCGTCGCCGCGTGCAGCTCGAGTCCAAGCTCGAGTTCAAGCTCCGGCACCAGCCCGAGCCCCGGTTCGGGTTCTAGTTCTAGTTCTAGTCCTAACAGCTCTAGCGCGGCCCTGACCGCATCCGCGCCCGGCATCACTCCGACCACGATCACCATCGGCAGCCACCAGCCGCTCACCGGGCCCGCCGCGCCCGGCTAC
>Ga0209881_1000085_pt1 | contig 26412 bp, 24 predicted proteins | sample PersoiDNA2013193_FD_185804 | JGI IMG/M metagenome (GOLD analysis project Ga0209881, IMG submission 185804) | Permafrost soil microbial communities from the Arctic, to analyse light accelerated degradation of dissolved organic matter (DOM) -... | ecosystem: Environmental > Terrestrial > Soil >... | reverse complement strand
CTCGCGGAGCAGCGGGCCCCGGGCTACGCGGCGCTCTTCGACGAGCTGGTCGCGGCCGTGCACGCGCACGGCAAGACGGCAGGCGGCGGCCAGCCCTGAGGGGGTCGGGCCAACCGCCGCCTGCCGCCGGTCTGGTTACGGGACCGGGATCGCCAGCGACTTGGATTCGAGGAACTCCTCCAGCCCGGCGGTGCCCATCTCCCGCCCGATGCCCGACTGCTTGTACCCGCCGAACGGCACGTCGTGGCCGAACCAGGCACCGCCGTTGACGCCGACGGTCCCGGTCCTGATCCGCCGCGCGACCGCGAGCGCGCGCTCCTCGTCCCGGCCGTACACGGCGCCGGACAAGCCGTAGATCGAGTTGTTGGCGATCCGCACGGCGTCGTCGTCGCCGTCGTGCCCGATGATCACCAGCACCGGGCCGAACACCTCTTCCTGCGCGATCTCGCTGTCCGGATCCACGTTGGTCAGCAGCGTCGGGGTGTAGAAGTAGCCAGGGTCGACCTTCTCGCCGCCGGTCACCAGCGTGGCGCCGGCCGCGACCGCGCGTCGCACCATGGCGTCCACCTTGTCCCGCTGCCGCTCGCTGATCAGCGGGCCCATGTAGTTGCCCTGGTCGGCGGGGTCGCCGTACTTCACCCGGCCGAGTCCGGCCGCGACCTGCTCGACGATCGCGTCGTGCTGCTGGCGCGGCACCAGCATCCGGGTCGGGATCGCGCACCCCTGCCCCGCATGCGAGCAGGTCGCGAAGGCCGCTACCCCCAGCGGGCCAGCGAGGTCGGCGTCGTCAAGCACGACCAGGGCGGACTTGCCGCCGAGCTCGAGGAAGACGCGCTTGACGGTCGCGCTGGCGGCGGCCATGATCGCGCGTCCGGTCGCGGTGGAGCCGGTAAACGTGACCGCGTCGACATCCGGCGACGTGGTGAGCACCTCGCCCACCGCCACCTGGGACGAGGACAAGATGTTGACCACGCCAGGCGGGATGTCGGTGTGCTCGGCGATCAGCTCGCCAAGCGCGAGCGTGATCAGCGGGTCGTCCGGAGCGGCCTTGAGTACCACCGTGCAGCCCGCCGCCAGCGCGGGCGACAGCTTGGCCAGCGCGAGCTGGGTCGGGTAGTTGTAGCCGATGATCGCGGCGACGACGCCGACGGGCTCCTTCTCCACCCAGCGGCGGTGCTGCTGGCCGCGGAATTCGATCAGGCCGAGCTCTTCCGTCAGCGGGTACCCGGGCAGCAAGTCGGCGTAGTAACGGACGATACCGATCGGCTCCTCGAGCTGCGCCCCGTAGGTGAGCACGCGGGGCGCGCCGACGTCGGCGATCGTCAGCTCGCGCAGCTCCTCCTTGTGCTCGGTCAGCGCCCGGTGCAGCTGGTCAAGGCACCGGGCGCGGAACGCGGCGTCGGTTGGCCAGCTGGTGGTGTCGAACGCGCGCCTGGCGGCGGTGATGGCGGCCCGCGCGTCCGCGGGCGACGCGTCAGGCGCGTGATCGAGCAGCTGGCCGGTGGCCGGGTTGACCGAAGGGTACGTCCGGTCAGCGGTGACCAGCTTCCCGTCGATGAGCATGCGGTGCATCCGTGTTCTCCTCGCGACGCTGGCTGTGAGGGCTACCTTAAGAGTAATATCAGAGTACTATTCGTTCTCGGCATAATGATTTGCCTACTAGTTGCTCAGCCAGGAAGGGGTACGCGCATGGGACGCGTCCAAGGCAAGGTCGCCTTCATCACCGGTGCCGCCCGCGGCCAGGGGCGCAGCCACGCGGTGCGGCTGGCGGAGGAGGGCGCGGACATCATCGCCGTCGACCTGTGCCATGACATCGACACCCTCGGGTACCCGCTGTCGACACCGGATGACCTCAAGGAAACCGCCCGCCTGGTCGAGGCCCAGGACCGCCGGATCGTCACCGTGCAGGCCGACGTCCGCGAGCGGGCGCAGCTGCAGGAGGCCCTGGAGCGGGGCATCGCCGAGCTCGGCAAGGTCGATGTGGTGGTGGCGCAGGCCGGCATCGCGGGCATGAAGGGTGACCCGCCGCTGCAGGCGTGGACCGATGTGGTGGACACCAACCTGATCGGCGTCCTCAACACCGTCCACGCGGCGCTGCCGCACCTGCAGGCCGGCGCCTCCATCATCGCGACAGGCTCGACCGCCGCCTACATCAACACGCTGCCCATGCGGCAGGTGGGTACCGACCCGGGCGGCATCGCGTATATGGTCGCCAAGCGGATGCTGTCGAGTTACATGCACGACCTGGCGCGCGAGCTGGCGCCGCGGCAGATCCGGGCCAATGTCGTGCACCCCACCAACGTCAACACGGACATGCTGCAGAGCGCGCCGATGTACAAATCCTTCCGGCCCGACCTGGAGCATCCGACCAGGGAAGACGCGACGCCGGCGTTCCACGTGCAGCAGGCCATGCCGATCCCGTGGGTCGAGCCGGTGGACATCAGCAACGCCGTGCTGTACCTCGCCTCGGACGAGGCCCGCTACGTCACCGGCATGCAGCTGCGAGTGGACGCCGGCGGCTACCTGAAGTCGTATGACTTTCACCTGTGACAGTCAGCCGCGTCCGTTCCGAATGAGAAGAAAGGGAAACCCGACGTGAAGCTGCACGTGGACCCGGAGCGGTGCCAGGGGCACACGCTCTGCGCCATGATCGCCCCTGACGTGTTCACGCTGGATGACGTCGACGGGCACTCCTCTGCCGTGGACGGTGCGGTTCCGGCCGACCAGGAGGCCAAGGCGGCCGAGGCCATCCGCTCGTGTCCGGAACAGGCCATCAGCATCATTCAGTAAACGGGCAGGGAGGCACGCACGTGAGCACAGAACCCGTCACCGACGACGACACCGAGCGGAAGAAGAACCGCTACCACTTCGACCGGCACACCCCCGAATACCGTCAGCGGTTCACCGACGTCACCGCTGAGATGCTGGACAAGTGCCCGGTCGCCTGGAGCGACACCTACGAGGGCCACTGGGTCGCCGCCGGGCACTCCGAGGTTTTCGAGCTGGCCCGGTCGGCCGAGTACCTATCCAACGACCACGACCCGGCCAACGAGCGGCGGGGCTACAAGGGCATCTCGATCCCCACGCCCGACGTCGGGTTCCGTGGCGGGTTCCTGGAGATGGACCCGCCCGAGCAGCGGCACTACCGGCAGCTGCTCAACCCGTACCTGTCGCCGGCCGCGGTGGCCCGGTGGACCCCGCTGGTGGACGAGGTGATCCGAGCCAGCCTGAACGAGAAGATCGAGACCGGCCGCATCGACTTCGTCGATGACCTGGCCAACATCGCGCCCGCCGTGCTCACCCTGGCGATGCTCGGGGTGCCGCTGAAGAGCTGGGACATCTACTGCGAGCCGGTGCATGCCTCGGTCTACACCCCGCCGAACTCGCCCGACATTGCGCGGATCCAGCAGAGCCGGATGGCCATGCGCGAGGATATGTCCGGCCAGCTCGCGCGGATCACGGCGAACCCGAGGCCCGGCATGATCAGCGCGCTCGCGGGGGCGGAGATCAACGGCACCACGCCGCCGGAATTCGAGCTGCTCGGGGTGATCGCGCTGATCATCGGCGGCGGGTTCGACACCACCACCGCGCTGACGTCGCACGCCCTTGAATGGCTGTCGCAGCACCCGGGCGAGCGGGCCAAGCTGTCTGCGGAACGGGGCACGCTGCTCGACTCCGCGACGGAAGAGTTCCTGCGCTTCTACACCCCGGCACCAGGCGACGGGCGCACCGTCACCGCCGACTGCGAGATCGCGGGCCAGCAGTTCAAGGAGGGCGAGCGGGTCTGGCTGTCGTGGGCGATGTCCAACCGCGATCCCGAGGTGTTCCCCGACCCCAACGAGGTTGACCTGGCCCGCACCGGCAACCGGCACCACAGCTTCGGCCTCGGCATCCACCGCTGCATCGGGTCCAACGTGGCCCGCATGGTGTTCAAGCGCATGCTCATCGCGGTGCTCGACCGGATGCCTGATTACGTCTGCGACCCCGCGGCCGCCGAGCACTACCAGACGATCGGCATCATCCAGGGCATGAAGCACCTGCCGGCCACCTTTACCCCCGGCCCCAGGATCGGGGACGGTCTTGCTGAGACGATCACAAGGATGCAGGTGGTCTGCGACGATCAGCGGCTGGCGGAGCCGGTCACCGTCCGCAAGGGCGCGGCCGAGATCAAGTAGGCCGGAACACGCCCCCAGGCGGTCCGCGCCCGTTTCCCCGGTCGTCGGCCGGCCTCGTCGGTTACCGAGAGGATCCCGGCCGTCACCGGTTGCGGCCGTTGACGGCCGCCCGTGTCCATGTCTATGTTAATACATGGAAGCCCGACTATCTGGTATCCAGGTAACCGCTCAAAGGAGAGGCCCTGCCCATGTTCAAAGAGTTCCTCGTATCCGGTGACTGCCACATCATCGAGCCGCCGGACCTGTTCAAGACCCGGCTCCCGGCCACCATGCGCGACCGTGCGCTCTGGGAAGAGGAGTTCACCCTCGAGGAGCCGATCGTCCAGGGCGGCCACACCGAGTTCAGGAAGCTGCACACGATCGGCTTCGACGGCTGGACGGTGTCGAAGTACCGCCAGTTCCAGGGTCACGAAGGCACGACGCCCAACTGGAAGCCCGACGAGATCCTGGCTGACATGGACATGGAGAGCGTCGACGCGGCCGTGTTCTTCCCCAACCTGGCGCTGTTCGTCCTGTTCACCGACGACCACGAGCTCTCGATGGCCCACGCGCGGGCCTGGAACGACTGGATCGCCGAGCTCTACCTGCCGCACAAGGCCCGGATGCGCCCGACAGCGGCCATCCCGCTGACCAGCATCCCGGACGCGGTGGCCGAGATCGAGCGGTCGGTCAAGCTCGGCCTGACCGCGCTGATGCTGCCGGAGATCCCCCCGGAACCGTACTGGTCACGAAGCTACGAGCCGGTGTGGGCCGCGGCCGAGGCGCACGGCCTGCCGATTTTCATCCACGTCGCCACCGGCGGGGTGCGGGTCAAGGAAGATGCGTCCCGGACCGGAAGCACGGTCAAGGGCATGATGACGGCCATGAACATGGGCAAGGGCAACCTGACCGACGACATGGTGGCCGGCCGTACGATGGGCGGCGGCAACACCGCCGCCGCCAGCCCGTCGAAAATCATGGCCGACCTGATCGGCGGCGGGGTCCCCGAGCGGCACCCGGGCCTGCAGTTCACCCTGGTCGAGTTCGGTGCCAGCTGGCTGGTGTCGTACATGGCGTTCATGGACAAGTCATGGCGTCGCGGTACCGGCCAGGACCCGAACTGGTGGCTCGGCTTCTGGGACGACGACAAGTCGCCCTATGAGCAGCCGGCCATGGGCCGGCTCTTCAACATCAACGAGAAGTGGCCTTACCCGCTCAAGCCGACCGAGTACGTGCGGCGGCAGTTCCACATCCAGTTCGCCGACGACCCGGTGGCGGTGCAGGCCCGGCACATCACCGGGGTGAGCACGGTGGTCTGGGGCAACGACTACCCGCACGCCGAGGGCACCTTCCGCAACACCGAAGAGGCCATCAACGAGAACATCGACAGCACCGTCTCCGACGAGGACCGCGCCGCGATCCTGGGCGGCACCCTGGCGAAGGTGGCCGGCTTCGACAGCAGCAAGAAGCTGGCCGTCGAGCGGCAGCCGGCCGTCGCGCCGGCGAGCCAGCACTAGCCGACGCCTCGATCCTGGCCCGCGGCTGCGCCGTGGGCCAGGCGTGCCAGGTGGGCATAAGCCCTGTTGAATTAGATTACTAAATTTTATAAGGTACTTGTTGTGCAGCGTCCAGACGACCACGCCGATCGGGCACCGGACGCCGCCGCGGTGGTCGTGCCGACGACCGGTCAGCGGATCTCCTACCGGACCATGGTCGACCAGTCCAAGCGGCTGGCGAACGTGCTGCGGTCCCGCGGGCTCCGGCCCGGGGACCACGTCGCGATCTTCATGACCAACGTGCCCGAGTACTTCGAGGTGGTGTGGGCGGCCAGGCGCGCCGGCTACTTCTACACCGCGATCAACTGGCACCTCACCGCGGGCGAGGTGCGCTACATGCTGGAAAACTCGGAGTCGAAGGCGCTCATCGTCTCCGCCGACCTGGCAGACGTGGCCGCACAGGCGGCCGCTGACCTGCCGCGGCTCACCCTGCGGCTGCGCATCGGCGCGGACCGCCCCGGCTGGGACGATTACGCCGGGGCGGTCGCCGAGGCCGGGACCACCCCGCTTGGCCCCGAACTCGAGGGCCAGGCGATGCTGTACTCCTCGGGGACCACTGGCAGGCCGAAGGGGATCGTCCATACCAGGATCGACACCGGGCGCCGGTTCGGCGACGTGGCGGGAGATATCCTCTGGGTCAACCGGTACGGACTCGACCCGTCCGCCGTGACGCTGAACGTGGGCCCGCTTTACCACGCCGCGCCGCTGGTGTCGGCCATGTCCACCCACCGGCACGGCGGCACCGTGGTCCTGCCGCCGGCGTTCGACGCCGAACAGACGCTGCGGGCGATCGAGCGGTACCGGGTGACGTACGCCCAGTTCGTCCCGACGATGTTCATCCGCCTGCTGCGGCTCCCCGAGGCGGTCCGCCGCCGTTACGACGTCAGCAGCCTGCGGGCCGTCGCGCACAGCGCCGCGCCCTGCCCGGTCGAGGTCAAGCGGCGGATGATCGAGTGGTTCGGCCCCGTCATCAACGAGTACTACTCCGCCACCGAGGCGGCCGGCCACGTCTCCATCGGCAGCCAGGAGTGGCTCGCGCATCCGGGCTCGGTGGGCCGGGTGGCCCCCGGCTCGGTGGCGATCACCGACGAGTCCGGGCGGGAACTGACGCCGGGCGAGGACGGCATCATCTGGTTCACCCGCCCGGCCAGCCAGTTCTCTTACCATGGTGACCCGGAAAAGTCCGCCTCGATGTTCAACGACAGGGGCTGGGCGCGGATGGGTGATATCGGCCATCTCGACTCCGGCGGGTACCTGTTCATCAGCGGCCGCTCCGACCACACGATCATCTCCGGCGGCGTCAACATCTACCCGCGGGAGATCGAAGACCTGCTCATCGAGCACCCCGCGGTCGACGACGTCGCGGTGATCGGGGTTCCCGACGACGAGTACGGCGAGTCGGTGAAGGCGGTCGTCACCCTCCGCAACGGCTCTGCAGGCAGCGCCGCGCTTGAGCGCGACATCATCGGCTGGACCCGGGCACGCCTCGCGCACTACAAGTGCCCCAAGTCGGTTACCTTCGTCGACTCGCTGCCGCGCTCGGTAGCCGGCAAGATGATGAAGCACCGGCTGATCGAGCAGCTCGCCCAGGCGGAAGGGAGAGCGTCATGCACCTGACCAAGCTGGCCCGCGAGTACGGCGACAAGCCGGCCGTCATCATGGGCGGATCAGGCGCGACCCTGAATTCTTCCCCGTCGTGTGGGCGGCCCAGCGGTGGGCGTGGATCCTGGCCAGCCGCGCGGACGCCTTCCCGCGGTTCGCCGACCCCGGCGCCTTGCGCGAGTGCGCCGCGCTGGCCCGCCGCAGCTTACGCAGCGACGCCCGCAGCGGCTTGGGACCGGCGATCTCGATCAGCCGCCCGCGGTCGTCGGCCCCCGTGAGCAGGGCCTTGACGCCGAGGTCGACGCCCGCCGCCGAGCCGCGCCGGGCGTGCGACTCGGGCACGTCCCGGTCGGCTTCCACCGGCCGCGGAGTGCCACTTGCCCTCGGCGTCGTACCGCTCCTCGCACCTGGCGAGGACCCAGTTATAGGCGAACCGCGTCGCGCCCGCGTGGGACCGCAGCGCCCGCTCCTGCGCGGGGCTGGGGTCGAGGGCGAACTTGTACGCCCGCCGAACCTTCACGGTACTTATTGTATTACATGAACACATGATCGAGAAGAACGGAAAGCCCCGCGCCGACGAGGCGGCCGCCGCCGCCAGCTCCTCCAGGTCGCTTGAGGCCACGAGCAGGCGCGCCCCGCAGTCGGCCACGATGTAGGCGGCCTCGGCCTCGGACAGGTGCCAGTTCACCGGGGTGGAATCGCTGGCGGACGCAATCGCACCGATGCCGGAAACGCCGGTACCCGCCGAGCTCGAGGGCTACTACATGCTGTACTCGTCCGGGACCACCGGCCAGCCCAAGGGCATCTTGCCCGCGCTGACCGGCCAGCCCTTCGGGACCGGCCTGAACATCGACTCCACCATGAAGAACGCCTTCGGGTTCTCGGCCGCCACGATGTTCCTCTGCACCGGGCCGCTCTACCACGGGGCGCCGATCGGCTGGTCGCTCGGGACGATCCGCAACGGCGGCACGGCGGTCGTGATGGAGCGCTTCGACGCGGTCCGCGCGCTTGAGCTGGTCGGGCGCTACCAGGTGACGCACAGCCAGTTCGTGGCGACGATGTTCGTCCGGATGCTGAAGCTCCCCGAGGCGGAACGGGCCGCGTTCGACATGACGAGCCTGCGGCTCGTCGTGCACACCGCCGCGCCGGTCGCGATCGAGGTCAAGGAGCGGATGATCGCCTGGCTTGGGCCGATACTGACCGAGTTCTACGCGGGCAGCGAGGGCAACGGGTTCTGCCTGATCGACAGCCCGACGTGGCTCCGCCACAGGGGCTCGGTCGGCAAGCCGATCCTGGGCGAGGTTCACATCTGCTCTGATGACGGTGATGAACTGCCGGCCGGCCAGATCGGCACCGTCTGGTTCAGCGGGACGCGGCGGTTCAGGCTATCGCTCGCTTCCGTCTTCCGCCGACGAATTAGCGGGCGCGCCCATTAGCCGCGCGCAGCACATCCTTGCGTACCTTGCCAGAGGGGGTGCGCGGCAGTTCGTCCACGACCGCGATGACCTCGGGCGCCTTCTGCCTGGCGGCTCCGGTCGCGGCGAAGTGGGCCCTGGCCGCCTCGGTATCGAATGTGAACCCGGGGCGGGTGACGACGACCGCGCAGACGCGCTCGCCAAGCACCGGGTCAGGCACCGGGATAACCGCCACGTCCGCCACGGCGGGGTGCGTGATCAGCAGATCCTCCACTTCCTTGGCTGAGATGTTCTCCCCGCCGCGGATGATGATGTCCTTGAGCCGGTCGGTGACGGTCAGGTACCCGTCGGCGTCGATCCGCCCGACGTCCCCGGTCCTGAACCAGCCGCCTGGCAGGAACGCGGCCACGTTCAACGTGGGGTCAGTGTAGCCGGTGAACAGCTCAGGGCCGCGGGTGAGGATCTCGCCTTCCTGGCCGGCCGGCACGTCACGGCCGCCGGCATCCGCCAGGCGGACCTGATTGCCCGCGAGTAGCCGGCCGTCGGTGGCGGCCCGCCGGCCGAGCGGGTCGGCGATGGTCCCGGCGCTGACCGTCGGGTGCTCGCTGCTGCCGTAGGAGCGGAACGCCGTGATCCCGGCGGTGTCGGCGCGCCTGACCAGGCTCGGCGGGACCGGAGCGGCGCCGGTCAGGAACTCGCGCAGGGTGCCAAGGGCCGCCGTCCCCGCGGCCTGCTGGTCGAGCAGGCCGGACAGCTGGACCGGCGCCCCGCCGCAGGACGTGACCGCGTGCCGGTCGATCAGGCGGGCGGCAAGCGCGGCATCCCAGGCCTGCATGATCACCGTGGGCGTGCCAAGCAGCAGGATCCGCAGCAAGCTGAGCAGCCCGGCCATGTGACCGGGCGGAAAGAGCCCGAGATGCCGGGCGCCCGGGCCGTTCAGGGTGTAGACCAGGGACGTCGCCTCGGCCAGCAGGGTCCGGTGCGAATGCTGCACGCCTTTGGGCTCGGCCGTGGTGCCTGAGGTGTACATGAGCACCGCCCGGTCACCGGGGTCGGGACGGGGTTGGCGGTACGTGCCTCCCGGCTCACGGAGCAGTGCGGTGTAGCCGACCGCGCCGTGGCCTGGTGCACTGTCGCCCACGACGACCGCGAACCTCAGCGCGGGCAGCCCGGACAGCCCGGGCAGCACGACGTCGGCGTGCGGGCGGCCGCGATGCTCCCGGGGCAGCACCACCGCGGTGGCGCCCGAGCGACGCAGCACGGAGCCCATCTCCCGGGGACCGTAGATCATCACCACCGGCAGCAGCACCGCCCCGCACAGGCCGACGGCCGCCTGGATCACCGCTCCCTCGTAGGACCCAGGAAGCTGGACCGCGACCACGTCACCGCGGCCGATGCCCCGGGCCTGCAGCGCCCCTGCGGCTCTCTCCGCGTCACTCACCAGGCCGCCGAGCGTCGTCGCGCGCTCGCCGCCGGTGGCCGCGAACACCAGCGGGCAGCCGTCGTGGGCCGCGGCCCCGGCCCGGATGTGCGCGGCAAGCGTCGGCTCGTCCACCGTTAGTCCGCCCGGTCCTGCGCGGCGCCGCCCGCCTTCCGCTTGCGGTTCCCGAACGCCTCAAGCATCGACTTGTGCTCGTCGGAGGTGAGCAGGACGGTGTTCGCGTACCTGTCGAAGTCGCGGGCGGTCCCGCGGTCCACGCTGGCGGCGATGTCGACCGCGATCTTGGTGACCCCGGCCGCCTCGCTCGGCAGGGCCGCGAGCTTGCGTGCGAACGCCGTCACCCGCTCGCGGAACGATTCTGCCGGATACACGGCGTGGACCAGCCCCATCGTGAGGGCCAGTTCCGCCGATACCTCTTCGCCGAACGCCAGCCACTTGCCCCAGTGCGGCCCGACCAGCCGGGTTACCCGGCTGACACCGCCCGATCCCGGTATCACGCCGAGGCTGGGCAGTTCCGGCAGCGCGAAGCTGGCGCCGTCGGCGGCCAGCCGGAAATCGCAGGACGCGCCGATCTCCAGACCGACTCCCAGGCACCGCGCGTGGACGGCGAGCACCGAGGGCTTCTCGATCGCCTCGAGCTCGTCCATCAGCAGGTGGAAGCCGCGGTAGCCGCGCCGCAGGCGCCGCGGGCTGAAGCTGCCGTCGGGAGCGTAACCGCGCCGGCCGCCCGCGCCGCTGTCATTCAGGTCGATGCCCGCGGTGAAGTACCGGCCCTGCGCGGCGATCACCAGTACCTTGAGTTCGTCGCGGTCGCCCAGGTCTTCGACCGCGGCCCGCAGGCCGTCGATCATCGCGGGAGAGACGGCGTTGAGCTTGGCGTCCCTCGTGAAGGTGAAGGTGAGCACGCCGTTGTCCTCGGACCGGCGGAAGGTCGATGGCTCTGCCATGGACGTGGTGTCTCCTTTCGATGCGGTGGCCGCGGCGGGACCACTATGCCGCACGTCGCGGGCGCAGACCACGACCGTTCCTCAGCGCTGGTCGCCGGATGCGGGTCTCATATCGACTACTTATTATAAACAATTAACTAAAATGGTAGCCCTGGGCACGTGCCCGGGCAAGCACCGGCCAGTATGCGGAGCATAGAGCCCGCCGGGCGCGCGGTGGGGTCCTCGCGCTCGGCCTCGACCGCGTGAACCTCAGGCCGGGTATCGCTTGGGGCCCTGGGTGTAGGTGCGGCCGGACGGGGTTTGCCACTGGTGCCAGCCGGGCCTGGGCTGGGTGACGCGCCAGCCGGGCGACTGCTTGACGCGGTGGCACGCTCGGCTTCTGGCGCCCGCGTTGCAGGCGCAGGTCCGGCCGCCCTTGAGGTAAGGCTGGGCGTGTTCGAAGTCGCTTTCCCGTGCGTGCCTGGAGCAGGTGGGGAAGGTGCACTCGTGATCGCGGACCTGGACCAGGTGGCGGAGGGTGCCGTTCGGCTGGTAGGCGCGTGATTCGTGACGGTGGTCGCAACCGAAGGTCGGGACTGGTTCCAGCTTCACGATGAGCGTTCGTCCGGTGGGCAGGGTGAGCGTCCACGTGCCGTAGCCACCGGGCGGCCCGAGGGCAACGGCGGGGGCGAATGACCAGGGTGCTTGCCCGGCGGGCGGCCGGGCTAGTTCGTGCAGGCGGGATGCCGGGATGGTCAGGTTCAGCCTGGCCGGGAGGGCGGTGAGCGGGCCACTGGGCGGGCTCGGGCCTGAGCTGGTCTGTCTTGTGCGGTCTGGGTGCCCGGAATGCCCCCGGTGGCCCTGGCGGGCGCAGCCGTGGCCGATGGGGAAGCCGTTGGGGTCGGTGACGGTGACGCATACCGTGGTGTGCGGGCTGTTCGCGGCGGTAGCGGCGAGGGACCGGCACAGGCCGGGGTCGAGAGGGCCGAGGCCGTGGCCTTCGCCTTCGCCTGGGCGTGCGGCGAGGCCGAGCAGGGTGCTGAGCGAGATGATCAGGTTGGCTGGACGCGGGGGCCGCTGCGCGGACGGTGGGGACTGAGGCGTCGGAGGTGGGGGAGAGCCGCCTCCGCCGGGCTCGTCATGGCCCGGGCTGTCGTCGTCCGGGCTGTCGTCGTCCGGGTTGTCATGGTGAGGGTTGTCATCGTGGAGATCCGAGCCGGCTGGGTCGGCGTCCGAGGGAATGTCGTCCGTCGGGCCGGCTTCGGTTGGACCGGCATCCGTCGTGCTGGGGTCCTCGCCGTATTCGTTTGGTGCGCCAAGGCCGGCCGTGGGCTGGCCGCAGGCGATCCTGGCCTCGGCGGTGATGCCGTTCATCAGGTCGAGGTAGGCCATCGCCCGGAACTGGTCCATGCGTACGCCGGCGAACGCGCCGGAGTCTTTGTAACGTGCCGCGCGGGCGCAGACGCTGGCGTGCGCGGCCAGGGTCTCATCGGCGGGCAGGTCCCGGCCGGCCAGGCTGGCCGCGCCCGACGGGTCGCGGCGCAGGGCGATCCTGGCCCGGTTGCGTTCCGCTTCTTCCCGTCTCCTGGTAGCCGACTCCGGGTCGACGGTGAGCGCGGCCTGGACGGCGAGCTTCTCCGCCTGGCCGAAGGTCTTGCCCGGAAGTTCGGGTGCGATCATCGCCTCGGCCTTGGCCGCGTCCTCGTCGGTGAGCTGGGCGAGGGACTCGCTGACTGCCCGCGCCTTGGGGTAGCTCAGCATGCCCGCGGCGAGCAGGGCGCCGGTCTCGGGCAGGCGGGCGTGCAACTCCCAGGCCGTCCACATGAGATTCTCGGCGGACTGCGGGGGCATGGACAGTGCGAGGGCGACCTCGTGGGTGAGGGACTTGGACCAGCCATCCGGCAGATCGCCGTGGTAGCCGCCGCCGGGCAGCGGCTCGTCGTCCTCGCGGATCAGCGCGCGCAGGACGCCGAGCTTGCCGGCGGCCGCCCACGATTCGAGTGCATTCCACTGGCGGAGCAGGCCGAGCAGTTCATCGCGCTCCGCGCCTGCGCAGCGCCACGCTGGGCCGGAGGCCGTCTCCAGGGCGGCGGCCAGGCTGGCGGAGGGCGGTCGGCTATCCCATGCGCCGCCGTGGGCGAAACCGGGCAGGCACGGGTCGCGGCCGGGCAGGGACGGGTCGGGCTCCTCGCCCGCCCCGTGTTCTGCGCCTGGCTGCCAGCCAGCCGAGGGGGGAGGAGGCGACCACGTGGCCGCACGCTCGACTTGGCCGCACGCCCGGCGCGGACGACGAGGACCCGCCCCTCCGCTCGTGGCGGACGGTAGCTTCTCCTAAAGGCATGTCAGGCGAACAGGTCAACGACCGGCTTGGTCTTCAGGTCGTCCTTGAGCAGGTACCGGGCGGCGGCCTCCATGTGCGAGCGCCAGTGCTTCTCGGCGGCCGCCGCATTCCCGGCCTTGACCAGGCTGATGAGCTTCGTGTACGACCGGATGACCAGCTGGAAGCGCTCGTCGGTGTCGTTGTCGTCGCGCTGCGCGATCTTGGTGCGCAGGTGGGTGGCGACGATGTCCTGCAGCACGGCGCCCTGGATGGTCATGGTCTTGTTGCCGCAGCCTTCCAGGATCAGCTCGTGGAAGCGGTACGTGAGGGTGGACCAGACGTACGGGTCCGGGATGAACGGCTTCTTGGCGGCGACCTCGGCCTTGAGCTCGTCCACCACCTGGGTCAGCTTGTCGAGGTCCTCGTCGGTGTGCCGCAGCGCGAGCAGGCGGGCGCACGGAGGCTCGGAGATCATCCGGGCCTCGTAGACGTCGTTGATGGTGGCGCCCTGCATCTGCAGCAGCAGGCCGACATAGCGCGCGGCGACGGAGGCCTCGGGAGCAACGACCCTGGCGCCGCCACGACTGCCGCGCCGCACGCTGATGAGCGTTTCCGCTTCGAGGATGCGGAAGGCCTCACGCAGGGTCGGGCGTGACACGCCGTACTGCTCCATGAGCTGGCCTTCTGCCGGCAGGGTCTCGCCAGGCGTCAGTTCGCCACGGACGATCTGTCGCCGCAGGTGAGTGGCGATCAGCTCGCCGGTCTTGGGAGCCCGAACGATCGTCCCGATCCGGGCGGCAGGGCCGCTTACTGTAGTCACATCATAATCATATCTGTCATAAACTTTAAAAGAACAAACCCATCATATTAATTGCGCGGATGTTGGGCCCCATCGCTACCTGGCTCCCTTGGGAGTGAAGCGCAGGGCACCATCCAGGCGGATCGTCTCGCCGTTGAGGTACACGTTCTCGGCGATGTGCCTGGCTAGCTGAGCGTATTCGTCGGCGCGGCCCATGCGCTTGGGGAACGGGACCGCCGCGCCCCAGTAGGCGTCGAGCTGCTCCGGGTCGGCGTCGCGGAAGGCGGGCGTGAGAAACGTGCCTGGCGCGATGGTCATCACCCGGATCCCGGCCGGGGCCAGGTCACGGGCGAGCGGCAGCGTCATCGAGACGATGCCGCCCTTGGCCGCGGCGTAGGCGGCCTGGCCGATCGTGCCGTCGTAGGCGGCGATGGAGGCGGTGTTGATGATGACGCCGCGCTCGCCGTGCTCGAGCGGCTCGGTGGCGGCGATGGCGGCCGCGGCCAGGCGGTCGATGTTGTACGTCGCCGCCAGGAAAATGTCGATCACCTTGGTGAACGCCTGCTGCGCTGCCGGGTGGTTCTCCTTGTCGAGCGTGCGCTGCCCGCCGCCGCCGCCGTGCGCGACGACGGCGATCCGGAGCGGGCCGAGCTGCGCGGCCGCCTCGACGGCCTGCCGCACGCTGTCTTCGTCGGTCACGTCGGTCCGCACGAACAGGGCGCCGTCGCCCAGTTCGTCCGCCACGGCCTTGCCCTTGGCTTCGTCGAGGTCGATGACGACGACGCGCGCGCCGGCCGCGTGCAGCCTGCGGGCGGTGGCGGCGCCGAAGCCTCCGCCGCCGCCGGCGATGAGCGCCACTGCTCCCTTGATGTCCATCGTTCGCCTTTCGACTGGGGCAGATCCGGGGCGACCGCCCCGCCTGAAGCTGTCATAGTTAGCTAATTGCACTATACTAACCTGCTGTGAGAGACCAAGGCGAGGGGCCGCGATGAGCGTTGCCGACAGCGCGGAGCACGACGAGCTGCGCCAGGTCGTCCGCAAGTTCCTCGGCGAAAGGTCGCCAAGCCGCGAGGTGCGCCGCCTGATGGAGGCGGGGGAGAGCCGCGACGACGAGGTATGGGCGCTTCTTGCCGGCCAGCTCGGGCTGACCGGGATCGCGGTGCCTGAACGGTACGGCGGAGCCGGGTACGGGCCGGTCGAGCTGGGGATCGTGCTCGAGGAGATGGGCGGTGCCCTGCTGGTGGCGCCGTACTTCGCCACCGTCGCCCTGGCAGGCCAGCTCCTCGCCGTCTCGGGCGACGAGGACGCGATGGCCCGCTGGCTGCCCGGTATCGCCGACGGCTCGCTCACCGCCACCCTGGCGGTCGCCGAGGACTCCGGATCGTGGGACCTGGCCGAGGTGGCCGCGACCGCCGAGCCTGCCGGTGACGGCTGGGCCGTCACCGGGACCAAGCTCTTCGTCATCGACGGCCACACCGCTGATCTCCTGCTGGTCGTCGCGCATGCCCCCGACGGGCCCGGGGTGTTCGCCGTCGAACGTGGTGCCGCTGGCGTCGAGTCGGCGAGGCTGGACACCCTGGATCTGACGCGCGCCCTCGCCTCCGTCGCCCTGCACGGGGCGCGGGCCGTCCGGGTCGGCGCCGGCCGGGACGCCGCGGAGTGGCTGTCGGAGCTGCGGGACCTGGCACTGGCCGCGCTGGCCGCCGAGCAGCTCGGCGGTGCCGCCCGCTGCCTGGACATGTCGGTCGGCTACGCCAAGGTCCGCGAGCAGTTCGGCCGCCCGATCGGCTCGTTCCAGGCCATCAAGCACAAGTGCGCGAACCTGCTGCTCGAGGTCGAGTGCGGCCGGTCCGCGTTGTATCACGCGAGCGAGGCGGTCGCCGGTAGGCAGCCGGACGCGGCGCTCGCCGCGGCGCTTGCCTACGCCTACTGCTCGCAGGCCTTCACCCATGCCGCCAAGGAGTGCATCCAGATCCACGGCGGCATCGGCTACACCTGGGAGCACGACGCGCACCTGTATCTCAGGCGGGCGAAGTCGTCGCAACTGCTGTTCGGCCCGCCCGCCCGGCAGCGGACGCGGCTGGCCGAGCTGGCCGGGATCTGCAGGACGCCGATGACTATGGAACGAGAAGCACCCCCGTCCGCGGCCGCGCCCGATGATGACTTCCGCGCGCGGCTGCGGGAGTTCTTCACCACCCATCACCCGGGGCGCCCGCCGAAAGACCCGCGGGAGCGCCTGGCCTGGAGCAAGGCGTGGCTGGCGACCTTGTTCGACAACGGGTACGCGGGTCCCGGCTGGCCGCGCGAGTTCGGCGGCATGGAGCTGCCGTTCGGCCAGCAGGTGATCTACCAGGAGGAGCTTGCCAGTGCCCGGGTGCCAGGCCCGCTCGGCACCGGCCTGAACATCGCCGCGCCCACCATCATCAAGTACGGCACCCACGAGCAGAAGCAGCGGTGGCTCGCCCCGATGCTGCGCGGCGACACGGTATGGGCGCAGGGCTACTCGGAACCGGAGGCCGGCTCTGACCTGCCGAGCCTGCGCACCACCGCCCGCCGCGAGGGCGACGAGTACGTCGTCAACGGGCAGAAGGTATGGACGTCGCACGCGGGTGACGCCGACATCCTCTTCGCGCTCGTCCGCACCGGAACCAGGGAGAGCAGGCAGAAGGGCATCACCTACCTCGTCATCGACGCGCGCGCGCCCGGTGTGCAGGTGCGGCCGCTACGCGACCTGACCGGGGGGCACCTGTTCGCCGAGGTATTCCTCGACGACGTGCGGGTGCCGGCGGCGAACCGGATCGGGGAGGAGAACGACGGCTGGCGGCTGGCCCGCACCAGCCTCGGGCACGAACGGGCGGCGGGCGCGCTGAACCAGGCGGCGACGTACCGCCGCGTGCTGACCGAACTGGAAGAACTCGCCCGCGAACGCGGCCAGCTGTCCGATCCGCTGGTGCGCGACCGGTTCGTCGACCTGGAGATCCGGGTCCGTATCATCCGCTACAACGCCGAGCGGACCATCGGCGGTATCCTTGCCAGGGGCGAGGCCGGTGCCGCCTCCTCGATCTCACGACTGCTGATCACGGCGTTCGAGCAGGACATCCACGAGTTCGCGATCGACCTGCTCGGCCCGGCCGGGCTGCTCGGCAAGTCCGCGCCGCAGGCGGTGCAGCGGTCCCGCTGGCTGTTCGGATTCCTGCGCACCCGGGCCTCCACCATCGGCGCAGGGACCAGGGAAATCCAGCTGAACACTGTTGCCGAGCAGGTACTCGGGCTGCCGCACGACCCCGGCATGCCGCCGCGCTGACCGCACCCATCAGGAGAAGCCCATGCGGTTTGACTACAGCCCAGACCTGGAGGACTACCGGGCCGAGGTCCGGACCTTCATCGCGCGGCACGGGCCTGGACCGCGCAAGCACGTGGGAGTGCGGGCACCGGAACCCGGGCAGGTGCCGGCGCTGCGTGCCTGGGTGGCCAGCCTGTACGCCGCCGGGTATCTCGGGCAGACGTGGCCCGTCGAGTACGGCGGCCGTCCCGGTGCCACCATCGAGCACACGTTCATCGTCGCCGAGGAGATCGCCCGGGCCAGGACCTGGGGCGAGATCGGTGCCGGGGCACTCGCCGCGGGAGCCGTCCTGGCCTTCGGCAGCGACCAGCAGCGGCAGCGTTACCTGCCGCGGATCCGCTCGGGCGAGGACCTGTGGTGCCAGCTGTTCAGCGAGCCAGGTGCGGGCAGCGACCTGGCCAGCCTGAAGGCCCGGGCGGTGCGCGACGGCGACCATTACGTCGTCAACGGCCAGAAGGTGTGGACCACCAATGGCCACCACGCCGATCTCGGCTACCTGCTGGCACGTACCAACCCAGATGTCGCCAAGCAGGCGGGCATTACCGCGTTCGCCCTCGACATGCGGACGCCGGGCGTCGACGTCCGGCCGCTGCGCGAGATCACCGGAACAAGCGACTTCAACGAGGTCTTCCTTGACAACGTGCGCATCCCGGCGGACCAGGTGATCGGCGAGGTCGACAACGGCTGGCGGGTCGCCAACGCCAGCCTGGGCCATGAGCGCAGCGGCGTCGGGGCGCGCGCGGTGGAACTGTACGCTCAGCTCGACGACCTGGTGACGCTCGCGCGCCGCACGACCACCGCGGCCGGCCGGCCGGCCATCACCGACGGCGCCACCCGGCAGCGGATCGGCCAGCTCGCCGCCCTGGCACACGTCACCGACGTGATGAGCAAGGCCGTGCAGTCCCGGATCGCCAACGGCACAGAAGACGCGGCCGACGGCCCGCTCGCCAAGGTCTTCTACAGCGAGGTCAACCTGGCCATGACCGAGTTCGGGGTGGCACTGCAGGGGGTGGGCGGCCTGGCCGTCGAAGGCGACAGCCAGGCCTACGCCGACGGCTGGTGGCAGGACGCCTTCCTGTACGCCCGGGCCTACACGATCGCGGGCGGCGCCAACGAGGTGCTCAAGACCGTGGTCGCCGAGCGTGCGCTCGGCCTGCCAAGGGACAAGCGATGACCTCCCAGGACAGGCGGTACGGCCTGCCCTGGCGCGGTGCGGAGGTGGCCCGCGCCGCCGAGGCGGCCGGCATCAGCGCGTTCTGCAGCGGCGAGTTCGTCGACCACGAGGCGTACTCGACGCTCGCGGAGATGGCACTGCACACCGAGCGGGCGCAGGTCGGCCCGGGCATCGCCTACGCGTTCGCCCGCACCCCGTACGCCCACGCGGCCGGCATCCGCGGCGCCTGGCGGCACGCACCAGGACGTGTCTTCCTCGGCCTGGGGTCAGGGGCGTACAAGATCAACCGCGATTGGTTCGGCGTCGCCGCCGACCGGCCGGTCGCGCGCATGGCCGACCTGGTCGGCGCCGTCCGCGCCTGGCTGCAGGCCGAGAACGGGCAGCGCGTCCGCCACGACGGGGAGTTCTATCACGTCGACGCGATGGTCGGCGCGCCGGTGCTCGGCCGCATTGACGCACCGATCCTGCTTGGCGCGTTCAACAAGCTGATGGCCGCGGCCGCCGGCCGGACGGCCGACGGGATCATCGGCCACGGCCTGTTCACCAGGACCTGGTGGGAGGACGTGATCCGGCCCGCGATGGGCAACGGCGCGGCCCAGGCCGACCGCGACGGCGTCCCGCTCGAGCATGGCTGGATCATCACCGCCGTCGACGACGGCGACCCGGAGCGCGCGGTCATGGACGCCCGACGGATGATCGCCTTCTATCTGACCGTGAAGACCTACGACCCCTATGTCGAGCATCACGGCTGGACCGCGCAGACCGCCGCCATCCGCCATGCCTTCGCCGCGGGTGACACCGACGCCATGGGCCGGGCGGTCACCGACGACATGCTTGAGGCGATCGCCGTGTGCGGCACCACCGCCGACGCGCGAGACGCGCTGGCCCGCCGCGGCGACTCGCTGCCCCGCGACGTCGCCTACCTTGCCCCGCCGTCCTTCATGGTCAGCGAACGCCGCGGCCAGCGTTACGCGCTGGCCAGTCTCGCGCTGCTCGAAGACAGTGCTGCTTGAAGACACTGGCTGACGGGACCGCCCGTCGTGGAAGGAACGCCATGAAATTCACCGTCGACTACCCGATCGTCACCGTAGGCTACGATCGGGCGCTGGTCACCGCGGCGGGAATGACCCGCGTCGCCCAGGCGGCCGAGGAATGCGGCTACCACGCGATCTCGTTCACCGAGCATCCCGCCCCGTCGCACAAGTGGCTCAACGCGGGCGGCCACGAGTCGCTCGACCAGACCTCGGCCCTCGCGTTCTGTGCCGCCGTCACCAGCCGGGTACGGCTGATGACCTACCTGCTTGTGCTGCCCTACCACAATCCGTTCCTGGCGGCCAAGGCGCTGAGCACGGTCGACGTGCTCTCCGGCGGGCGCCTCACCGTGGTCGCCGGGACCGGGTACCTGCGCTCGGAGTTCCTCGCGCTCAACGTCGACATGAGCCTGCGCAACGAGCTTTTCGACGAGTCGCTCGAGGTGCTGCGCGGCGTGTGGAACGAGGTCCCTTTCTCCTACCAGGGCAAGCACTTCACCGCGCGCGGCGTGGCCTCCCTGCCGGGGCCGGCACAGCGCGGCGGACCGCCGGTGCTCATCGGCGGCAACAGCGCCCTCGCCAGGAAACGCGCCGCCCGCAACCAGGGCTGGAGCCCGCTGATGGTGAGCTCGGAGGTGGCGCGGACATCGCGCACGCCCGGCATCGCCACGGTCGCCGAGCTGGCTGCCGGGATCAAGGAGGTGCGCGACGCCGCGGCGGAGTTCAACGGTGCCGCCGCCCCGCTGGCCGTCCAGGTGCACACGCCGCAGGCGGGCTTCATGCAGCGCCCAGGTTCGGTCGAGGAGCACCGGGACCACCTCGGCCAGCTCGCCGACGCCGGAGTGGACTCGTTCGTGCTGCGACCGCCCGGCGACAGCGTCGGCCACGCGGTGGAGGCGCTGCACCAGTACGCGGAGAATTTTCTTGCCCGCCGCTGACGACGGACCGAAGGCGGGCGTCGCCGTGGTCACCGGCGGCAGTCGTGGCGTCGGTCGCGGCATCGCCATCGCACTCGGCTCACACGGATACACCGTGTACGTGACCGGCCGGACGCGGCAGGCTGGCGAGTCGCCGTGGGACGGCACGATCCACGGCACCGCCGCGGCGATCACGGCGGCTGGCGGAAGAGGAGTGGCGGTGCGCGTCGACCATCGCAATGATGATGAGGTCAAGGCGCTCTTCGAGCGAGTTGGGCAGGACGAGGGCCGTCTTGACATTCTCGTCAACAACGCCGCGCTGATCCACGACGAGTTGCAGAGGACGGCACCGTTCTGGGAGAAACCACTGGCCGCGAGCGTCGACCTGCTCGATGTCGGCCTGCGTAGCAGCCTCGTCGCCAGCTACTACGCGGCGCCTCTCCTGGTCCGCACTGGCCGGGGGCTTGTGGTGTTCACTTCGGCGCCTGGCGCCGTGCACTACCAGTACGGAGCGGCCTACGGCGCGCACAAGGCTGGCATGGACAAGTTCGCCGCCGATATGGCCGTCGACTTCCGGCCGTTCGGCGTCACGGCCGTGTCGATCTGGCTGGGCGCCGTGCTGACCGAACGGCTGCAGCAGATCATCGACAGGGCACCCAAGTTGGCTTACCTCTACGACATCGCAGAAACACCGGAATTTACCGGGCACATCATCGCTGCGCTGGCCGCCGACCCGGATGTCCTCGGTGTCAGCGGACGCACTCTCATCGGCGCGGAAGTGGCGCGACAGTACGGGATCAGTGATCGGGACGGTCGGCAGCCGCCGTCGATCCGCGAGTTGAAACCCGTGGAGCCAGTCAACTACCAGGGAAAGATCGAACAATGACCGACGACCAGTTGCGGCAGCTCCTGAAGGACGTGCAGTACCTCAAGGACCGCCAGGCAATCCTTGACGTAATAATGCGTCACGCCCGCGGCCACGATCGTCACGACACCGAGCTGATGACCAGTTGCTTCTGGGACGACGGCGTCGATGAGCATGGCCAGTTCGTCACACCGGGGCCCGAATACGGGGGCTGGGCGAACAAGACCCACACGGCCGGTTTCTTCCTCCACATGCACAACATCACCAACCACACGTGCGAGATCGACGGCGATACGGCGCACTGCGAGACCTACGTGATCGGAGCACTGCTTCCCCGGTCCGCACCCGGTCGGGCCACGTTCGTGAGCGGGCGCTACCTTGACAGGCTGGAGAGGCGGGACGGGGAGTGGAGGATCCTGGTTCGCCGCACCTCGATTGAGGTGGAAGTCGAGGGCGACTCGAAGTGGCCGGAGAACGAGATCAGCGAGACCTTCCCCAAGGGTGCGTGGGACACCGGGGACCTGTCCTACGCACGCCCGTTGCAGCTTGACTCACGGTCACTCTTCTGGGACGGCAAGACCCGTTGAGGCGGAGTGCGCCGCGATGAGCTCCAGGATGCGGGACGGAGGAAGGTGCTGCTCGAAGATCCGCACGCCGAACGGCGCGAGCGCATCCTCGATCGCGTTTACCACGGTCGGCGGCGCGACGATCATGCCGACCGATCTGATAAATTATTTAACCATATTGGTCGAACTCATTCTTGACTAGGAGCCAGGACATGACCGGAAGAATGGACGGCAAGGTTGCGCTCGTCACTGGTGCGGCCCGGGGCCAGGGCCGCAGCCATGCGGTGCGGATGGCCCAGGAGGGGGCGGACATCATCGCCGTCGACATCTGCGCGCAGCTGGAGTCGGTTCCCTATCCGATGGCGTCTGAGGCCGACCTAGTCGAGACGGCCAGGCTGGTGGAGGCCCTCGACCGGCGAGTGGTCACCGCCGTGGCCGACGTCAGGGAACGATCTCAGCTGGCCGCGGCCGTGGCCGCGGGCGTAAGCGGCCTTGGGCACCTCGACGTCGTCGTCGCCAATGCCGGCATCAGCCCGATCGGGAAGACCGTACCCGCCATCGCCTGGCTCGAGACGGTCTCGGTCAACCTGTCCGGCATCGTGAACACCCTTGAGGCCGCCTTCCCGCACCTGCGAGCCGGCGCGTCCATCGTCTGCACGGGATCGATGGCCGCCCTGCTGCCTGGCTCGATGGAAAAAGCCGGATTCGGTGCTGCCGGATACGCCTACTCCAAACGAGCGGTCGCCCGCCTCGTCCACGACCTGGCCCTGCAACTGGCGCCGCTGTCCATCCGGGTCAACGCCGTCCATCCAGGAAACATCGACACGGACATGCTGCAGAACGACGCCATGTACAAGATCTTCCGCCCCGACCTGGAGAACCCCGGCTACGACGACGCCCAGGCCGCCTTCGGCTCGATGCACAAGATGCCGGTGAACACCATCGAGCCGGCGGACATCAGCGAAGCGGTGCTCTACCTGGCCTCCGACGCCGCCCGATACGTCACCGGCCAGCAACTCAAGGTCGAGGCCGGCGCACTGCTGCCCGCGACGACCTCCGGGGCCCCCGCCTGAACCGGTAGGAGTTCGTTACCTGCTGCCGCCCAGGGCCGGGATGATCTGCGGCAGGTCGACCGTGGTGCGGATGCCAGGCGGCGCCGCGCACACGTACGGAATCGCGTTGACGGCGCGGTTGGCGGTGTAGCCGGGGGTCATCTCGCCCATGCGCCCGGCCGGGATCGCGAAGCGGATGTCGACGTCAAGCGGAGCGTCGCCGTTGACCCGGACGTGCCAGCCATCCCACCCGGGCACGGTCCAGGCCGGATCTAGGGCTTCCGTGCAGTACCAGGTGGCGGTGAAGGTCATCAGGGGACGGCCGGCCCGCGCCCCTGTGATGATCATCCGCTGGCCTGCCACCGTGCCCGCGTCCAGCGTGCCGGCCGCGATGGTGAGCTTCTCCGGCGTCACCGCCACCTCACCGGTCGAGGTGACCGAGTCGAGCGGCAGGCCCACCGCCTCGGCCACCAGGCGCAGCGACGGGCCGAACGCGTAGGCGCCGTAGCCGAACCGCTGCGGCGGGAACTCATCCACCGGGTGGCCGAAGCCCATGAGGTTGAACAGCATGTCCGGTGAGTCGCGGCTGGACAGATCGGCGTACTCGTTGATGCTGAGGGTTTCCAGGCGGCGCTGCATCGAGGCCAGGACCAGGGGGACCGCCTCGCTGATGAACCCGGGGCTCGAGCCGGTGCTGTGAATGGAGGCGCCGCGCTCGGCGCACGCCCGCTCGACCCGTTCCCTGTCCGCCGTCTGCATGCTGGCCGGGTGATGGAATTCCCCCCGTGTCGTGACGATGTTCGTGCCCGCGGCGAGGATGTCGCACACCTGGCCAAGATCGCACTCGGCGGGCATGTACAGCACGCAGTCCGCGCCGAGCGCGAGGATCTCGCCGATATCGCCGGTGGCTGCCACCCCGGTCGGCGGCAGGCCGCACAGGTCGCCGGCATCCTGGCCGACCTTGGCCGGCGAGGTGACGTACACGCCGGCCAGGGTGAGCCCGGGGTGCTCGATGATGTGGCGCAGCGCGCGGCCGCCGATGTTGCCTGTCGCCCATTGCACGACGCGGATTCCGGTCATGATTTCTTCACCCTCGGTGAGCAGCGGGTTGAGTTTCGCAGCGACAAGTCAGTACAGGCCGCCGTCGACCCGAATCAGCGAGCCGGTCGTGTAGCTGGAGGCGGCCGACGCCAGGTAGAGCGCGGTAGTCACCACCTCGGCTGGCTCCCCGGCGCGCCCGGCCGCGTTCCGCCAGGTCCGCTCGCTCTCCTGCGGCCAGTGCTTGGAGATGTCGGTCAGGAACGGCCCCGCGGAAAGCGTGTTGACCCGCACCCGGGGGGCGTACTCGCGGGCGAAGACCGTGGTGAGGGCGTTGAGCGCCGCCTTCGCGCCCGCGTAAGGCCCGTAGCGCGGCGCCGGGAACAGGGCGCCGCTCGAGGAGACGTTGATGATGGATCCGCCGTCCCCGTCGTACATCCGCTGCCCGATCAGCGAGCTCAGCCGGAACGGACCCTTGAAGTTCACCCCGACCACCTTGTCGAACAGTTCCTCTGACGTGTCCGCGGACGACGGCGCGAGCGGGGACATGCCCGCGTTGTTGACCAGGATGTCCACCCTGCCGAAGCGCTCGTAGGCGCGGTCGGCTAGCTCGTCGCACTCGTTCCAGCGGCCGACATGGCACGCGACCGGCAGCGCCCGCCGCCCGGTCGCCTCGATCTCTTCCGCCAGTGCCTCGCAGTTGTCAAGCTTGCGGCTGGCGATGACGACGTCGGCGCCCGCGCCGGCGAAGGCGAGGACCATCTCGCGGCCCAGGCCGCGGCTCCCGCCGGTGACCAGAGCGACCTTCCCGGTCAGGTCGAACAGCGCCGCCGGACTGCTTTGGGCGCCGGTCACAGTCCGTGCTCTTCGAGGACGGCCGCGTACCGGGCACGGGCCGCGGCCCGGCGGGTGGGGATGTGCTCGGTGGGGAACAGGCCAGGCGCCGGCTGGTAGCCGCGCAGCAGCTGCTTGGCCACGGCGGCCTTGTGCACCTCGGTCGGCCCGTCGGCCAGCGCGAGCTGCGGCGCGTACGACCACCAGGGGCCGAGCGGGGTCTCCTGGGTGGTGCCGAGCGACCCGTGCAGATGGACCGCCCGCTGCAGGATGTCGTGCAGCACCGAGGCCAGCGCCACCTTGCACATGGCGATGTGGGTGCGCGCGGCGCCGTGCGGCTGGTTGTCGATGATCCACGCGGTCTGCAGGACAAGCAGGCGGAACTGCTGGAGCTGGATGGCCGAGTCGGCGATGAAGCCCTGGACGAACTGGTGCTCGGCCAGCGTCTTGCCCTGCGTGCGGCGGGACAGCGCGCGCTCGCACATCATGTCGAACGCCCGCTGGCACTTGCCCACCACCCGCATGGCATGGTGCACCCGGCCGCCGCCCAGCCGGGACTGGGCGACCTTGAAGCCCTCGCCCGGCGCCCCGAGTATCGCGTCGAGCGGCACCCGGACCTGGTTGTAGCGGATGTAGGCGTGGGTGCCCTCGTCCAGGTCCTCGCGTTCGTTCATCGTCGCGACGTTGCGGATGATCTCGATGCCGGGCGCCTCGGCGGGCACGATGAACATCGACATCCGCTCGTGCGGCTTCGCGTCGGGGTCGGTCACCACCATGACGATGAGGAACGAGGCGTAGCGAGCGTTGGAGGAGAACCACTTCTCGCCCTCGATGACCCACGCGTCACCGTCCCTGGTCGCCTTGCACACGAACTCCTTGGGATCGGCGCCCGCCTGCGGCTCGGTCATCGAGAAGGACGACACGATGGTGCCGTCGAGCAGCGGCTTGAGGTAGCGCGCCTGCTGCTCCTTGGTCCCGTACAGGGCGAGGATCTCGGCGTTGCCGGTGTCGGGGGCGGCGGTGCCGAAGACCGTCGGTGCCCAGGTCGAGCGGCCGAGGATCTCGTTCATCAGCGCGAGCTTCAGCTGCCCGTACCCTTGTCCGCCCAGCTCTGAGCCAAGGTGACAGGCCCACAGGCCCTGCTCCTTCACCTTCTCGCGCAGCGGTGCCAAGATGGCCCGCGACGCCTTGTTGTGCACGTCGTAGGGGTCACCCGGATGCGGGAAGAGCAGGTCAAGGGACTCGCACTCGTCGCGCACGAACGCGGCCATCCAGTCCAGCTTCTGCTGGAACTCGGGCTCGGTGAAGAACTCCCACATGTGCCGCTCCTGCCGCAGTCTCCGTTGAATAGCTTACTGAATAATAGAAGATATATGTTT
>Ga0209881_1000076_pt1 | contig 29134 bp, 26 predicted proteins | sample PersoiDNA2013193_FD_185804 | JGI IMG/M metagenome (GOLD analysis project Ga0209881, IMG submission 185804) | Permafrost soil microbial communities from the Arctic, to analyse light accelerated degradation of dissolved organic matter (DOM) -... | ecosystem: Environmental > Terrestrial > Soil >... | reverse complement strand
GCCCCGTGCCCCGTGCCTCCGCGCGCCGGCGGGCGCGGGGCCCGGTGCCGCTTAGCCGGGGGATGCCCATGATGCCCCGGCGCTCTCATGTGACATCTGATGACATCTGATCTTCCGGCTCACTAAAAGATCTTGGTAACTTTTTTCCTGGTGGCAGATAAGCGTGCTATGCGCACGCTTATCTGCCAAGATCTTTGCCGCGACCAGGGGTCCTGCCCGGAATGCGGCGATATGATCCCCGGGCGGCGGGCCAGTGGCCAGCCTGGACATGGCCGACCGTGAACCTGCCGCATCGGGGCCACGCCACACGACGCGAAAGAACCCTATTTTGAAACACTCCCGATACGACCAGAAGGACTGCGATCACGCCGCTGTCCTGGGTGAGCCGATCCCGGGGATCAGGCAAGCGGGTTGAAACGGGCACGCCTCCGGCGAGAGGCGTCACCGGGAGATAACAGCTTTCGCGCCGTCTCCATGATCAGCCGTCGCAGCCAGGCGTGCGCGGTGTCTTCCTCGTACTGGCGATGCCACCAGAGTGCCTCGACGATCGGCTCGGCTTCGCGCGGGCACTCGAGAACCCGCAGGTTCATCGTTGCCGCCAGCCTGGTGGCCAAAGTCGCTCGACGCGGCGAACAGCCGCTCGGCTGCCGAGCAGACCACCTCGACCTGCTCGGCGAGCTGCTCTCCCAGTGAGGTGAGCACGTACTCGCCGTGCTCGCGGACAAGCAGCTCGTCGCCGAAATGCCGGCGCAGCCGCGACGGCGCCGCGCTCGCCGCCGGCTGGGTCACCCCGAGCCGCTGGGCCGCGCGCGTGACGCTCCGCTCCCGCGTCAGTTCGCGCAGCGCGACGAGCAGGTTCAGGTCGAGGTTGGCCAAATGGGTGACGGGCCGCATGATTCCCTCATCCAACGCCCGCCGCCGCCCGCTTGCAATAGGCCCCCGTCACGAATAGCAGGCGACGCTCTGGTACCAGATGGCAACAGGATCAGCTGAGCGTGAGGTTGCGATGCCGAAAACGTAAGCGACTGCCTCGCCGGGTCATCATCCGTCCCGGGCGCCTGCCCAGTGACGCACCGCGTGAACCGGCCCTGCCGGACATAGCCCGCATTCCAGGCTCCATCTCTGGCCGCTGGCGGGCGGCGGGCGGCGGCGGTGCCACGGTTTCCTGGCATGGGGATGGGCGGAGCCGCGGTCCGTTCCTCATGGCTATGACTTTTTGCTTTGTAATGATGTAATCAAAGTATGGGAGTAACTGAACCTCTTGACGCCTATTCGATGATCGTGGCGGGGGCGGCGGAGCGGCTGACGCCAAAGGTCGCGAGCCTGCGGGTGCCGCGGCGCGGGTCGTCGGGGCGCGGGGAGAGCCTGGGCTCCGCGGTGGTATTCACGGCGGACGGGTTCCTGCTGACGAACGCGCACGTGGTCGGGCAGGCCACCGGCGGGACCGCGGCGTTCTCCGACGGGACGACGGCGGCGTTCACGGTCGTCGGGGCGGATCCGCTGTCTGACCTGGCGGTGCTGCGCGCGACCGGGGACACCCCTGAGCCTGCCGAGCTCGGCGAGGCCGACGGTCTCGTTGTCGGGCAGCTCGTCGTGGCGGTCGGCAACCCGCTCGGACTGTCAGGATCGGTCACCGCTGGCGTGGTCAGCGCGCTCGGCCGGTCGATTCCTGCGGGGGAGTACGGCCTGATCGAGGACATCATCCAGACCGACGCCGCGCTCAACCCCGGCAACTCCGGTGGCGCGCTCGCCGACTCACGCGCCCGGGTCGTCGGCATCAACACCGCGGTGGCGGGGGTAGGGCTCGGCCTCGCCGTCCCCATTAACGCGACGACCAGGCGGATCGTGGCGGCGCTGATGAACGACGGCCGGGTCCGTCGCGCCTACCTGGGCGTCGTCGTCGCGCCCGCGCCGGTGCCGCCGCTCTGGCGGCCGCGCCTCGGCGGGCGGGCCACCGGACTGCGCGTCGCGTCGGCCGTGTCGGGCGGCCCCGCCGACCGGGCCGGCCTGCGGCCCGGTGACCTGCTGCTCACCGCCGGCGGCCACGAGGTGGCCACCGCACAGGACCTGCAGCGGTTGATGTTCGCCGAGGCGATCGGCCGCTCGCTCCCCATCACCGTGATGCGCAACGGTGCCCTGGTCGATGTCATCGCCGAGCCTGCTGAGCTGATAGCGCAAGGAAGCGGGTGATCTCGCGGCGGCTGGCAAGGCGGACGAAGGCCAGGTGGGCGTTGGCCGGGTCCGCCGCCGCCGCGGTGTACCTGGCGTGATACTTGGCGTGGTTGTGCCACGCCCACGAGATGACTGACTGCTCAGGGTCCCACCTCAGGAAGCTGCTCAACGGCTCGCGGTTGCCGTTCCACAGTTCCTCGCGGGTAGCGGCCCTGCGCAGCGTCCGCCAGGCGACCTGCCGCATCACCGTGCGCCTTGGCAGGTCAAGCCAGACGACGGTATCCGCGCGCGCCCAGATCAGCGGCCTGACCGCGCTGTAGTTGCCGTCCATCACCCAGCAGTCCCCGGCCACAGCCGCGCCGATGGCCTGCCGGAACTCGTCGGCCCGCAAGGGTGTCCAGTCCGGTTGGTGGAAGACGCTGTCCAGTTCCAGGTGCGGCACGCCAATGGCGGCGGCCAGTCGCGTTGCCAGCGTTGATTTTCCTGAGCCCGAGTTTCCAACCACCGATATACGTCGCACGATGGCGGAACGTAACACGTCGCCACGCGGTGCCGCCATCCGTTTTTCGCCGTGATCGCAAGTCGTTGTCCACAGGCGGCGGGCAATTCGGGCGGGTTATCCACAGGCGGTGGATCGCCGCTGCCGGGCGGCTAACGGTCGGGCACCGTGGAAGTGCGCACCGGTCACCTGGGGCGCGCGACACGAGCAGCGCGAACAAGGAGGATGGCGATGAGCATGGATAACCAGATCACCCTGCGCGGATACGTCACGGCCGAGCCGAAGTTCTGGCAGACGTCTTCGACGCGGCCCCCGGTCGCGGAGATCCGCGTGGGGTCCACGCCTAGGCGGCTGAACCGCGACACGGGGGAGTGGCTGGACGGCGACACGTCGTATTACACCGTCAAGTGCTGGCGCAGGCTCGCCGTGAACGTCGCGAGCTGCCTTCGGAAGGGGGACATGGTCATCATCAGGGGGAAGGTCGTCACGCGGACCTGGCTGGATGACCAGCAGCGCGCGCGGACCCAGGTGCAGGTCGAGGCGGACTCGATTGGCCACGACCTCTCGTTCGGGTGGTCGCACTTCATCCGGGGAGTCCAGGCACCGCAGGACGCCGCGCGGAACCTGGCGGATGGCGAGACGTCCCGGCAGGACGCGTCTGACGGCGCGGGGGCTGACGGCGGCGGGCCGGGCGAGGGCGACCCCGGCGGCGAGTATGACGACTACGTGCCCGGCCAGGGGGAGCGGCCTGAGGCCGATGCGGCCATCGACGAGGCGGTGCGGGAGTTGACCGAGCCGCTGGCCGCTGCCCCGGTGTTCTAGACGGCCGATGACCTGCTACGACGGGTGCCGCACGTAATCATCTGTTACTCATAGTGACGGATTTTGTCTCGTGCGGCATCCCGTGAGCCGACAGCCAACATGAAAGTTCCGTGCACACACAACACTGGTTGCATCTATTGTGTTACCTAGAGTAACTTACAAGCGCTTGGCCAGACCGGACGTCGGGAAGTCAAGGAAGGCGACAGGCAACGGCATGTCAACAGCCCAGGACGCGCTAAGGCAGCGGCAGCAGGAGGTCCGGGGGGCCCTCCAGTGGCCATGGCGCTGCGCGCTGTTCGACGAGACGTTCCCGCTGATCGGTTACGTGCTGTCGGTAGTGGCCTGTTACCTCACGCTCACCGTCTTGAAGGCCGAGCAGACCCCGATAGCCAGCGGTGACGTGACGCTGTTCATCGCGCTGATGTGCTGCGGTGCCATTTGCGTCGAGGCGACGAGGCGGCTCGGACAGCCCTCAGGAGTCTGGCGGGACCTGCTGTCCGCCTGGTGGCTGCCGGTGGCGCTGCTGCTGCCCCCGATCTACGCGCTGGCCGCGCCTGCCATTCTCGGCCTGCTCAACTACGTGTGGATCCACCACCGCGGCGCCGTGTACCGGCGGGTATTCAGCATCGCGGCGCTCGGCCTGGCCGGTGCCTGCGCGTCGGCCCTGTTCCGCGCGCTCGCCCCGGTGGTGTGGTCCGGTGCGGCGGCTCATGAGGTGGCCGGGCGCGGGCAGATCGCGTCCTGGCTGACCTACCCTGGCCCCAACGCCTGGCTGATGCGGCCGCAGCTCGCGGCGGTCGCCGTCGTCTGCGCGATCGCCTTCTGCGTGATGAACACCTGCCTCGTCGCGGTCGCCGCCTGGCTCTCCGATCCCGACGCCAGGCTGGCCGACATGCTCTGGGACCGCGAGCGGATGCTGCTCGACCTGACCGAGACCTGCGTGGGCATCCTGGTCACGATCGCCTGCGCGCTCAGCGCGCTGCTGCTCGCCGTGGCGCTGCCCCCCGTGGTCCTGCTCCAGCGCAGCCTGCTCCACGCGCAGCTCAAGGCGCAGGCGCGCACCGATCCCAAGACCGGCGTGCTGAACGCGGGTGCCTGGCAGGGCGAGGCCGCCCTGGCGATCGCCAGGGCGCAGCGCCGGGGCGAGCAGCTCGCGGTGCTCCTCGCCGACGTCGATCACTTCAAGAAGGTCAATGACACCCACGGCCACCTCACGGGTGACGCGGTGCTGCAGACGCTGGCGGCGGAGATCCGCCAGCAGGTCCGCGAGTCCGATCTCGTGGGCAGGTTCGGCGGCGAGGAGTTCGTCATCCTGCTCACCGGCACCACGGCGGAGGAGGCATGCCGCGTCGCCGAGCGCATCAGGCGCGGCGCCGGCGTGGTGAAGGTGCTCACCGCCGACACGATCGTCGGCGTCACGGTCTCCATCGGCATCGCGGCGCTCGGCAGTCACGGCACGGACCTGTTCGAGCTGCTCGCCGCCTCGGACCTGGCCCTGTACCGGGCGAAGAACACCGGGCGCGACCGGATTTGCCTCTATGACCCGGCCGACGCGGCCCGCTCCGCGCAGGACACCTAAGAAACGGCCGCCACGTTTCTCGGCGCGCGGAATCCAGGCGTGCGTGCATTTCCCAATCCGCCATGGGTCGCACGTATGCTGACAAATGGTAGAGGCGCACTTCCTGTTGGTTTCCGGACGGTGGTTGGACGTGTCGCACTGCTTGAAGACCACCCCCGTGCGGTTGACTGCCAGTGCCGTGCTTTGCGCGCTTCCCTGAGTTTCCCTGAGTGGCGAGAGGGTCGCGGGTCAACTGCCTGCGACAACAGATAGGTAAGGACCACATGCCCGAGTTCATTTACAGCCTGCGCGCCGTCCGTAAGGCGCACGGTGACAAGGTCGTCCTCGACGACGTCACGCTGAGCTTCCTTCCAGGGGCGAAGATCGGTGTCGTGGGCCCGAACGGCACCGGCAAGTCCACGCTGCTGCGCATTATGGCCGGGATTGAGCCGGTGTCCAACGGCGAGGCGAGGCTGATGCCCGGCTTCACCGTCGGCATCCTCGACCAGGAGCCGCAGCTCAACGAGGACAAGACCGTGCTCGGGAACGTCGAGGAGGGCGTCGCCGAGACCAAGAAGCTGCTCGAGGAGTACAACGAGATCGCCGAGAAGATGGCGACCGATTACTCGGACGAGCTCATGGACCAGATGAGCAAGCTCCAGGAGCAGATCGACCACAAGGACGCCTGGGACCTGGACAGCCAGCTTGAGCAGGCGATGGATGCCCTCCGCTGCCCCCCGCCCGACGCGGACGTCATCAGCCTGTCCGGTGGCGAGCGGCGCCGGGTGGCCCTCTGCAAGCTGCTGCTCCAGCAGCCCGACCTGCTGCTGCTCGACGAGCCAACCAACCACCTGGACGCGGAGAGCGTCCTGTGGCTTGAGCAGCACCTGGAGAAGTACCCGGGCACCGTCATCGCCATCACCCACGACAGGTACTTCCTGGAAAACGTGGCGCAATGGATCCTCGAGCTCGACCGCGGCCACGCCTACCCCTACGAGGGCAACTACACCACCTACCTGGAGACGAAGGCCTCCCGCCTCAAGGTCGAGGGCGCCAAGGACGTCAAGATGCGCAAGCGCCTCGACGACGAGCTCGAGTGGGTCAGGTCGAGCGCCCGCGCCCGCCAGACCAAGTCGAGGGCGCGCCTTGAGCGGTACGACGAGATGGCCGCCGAGGCGGAGAAGAGCCGCAAGCTCGACTTCGAGGAGATCCAGATCCCGCCGGGCCCGCGGCTCGGCAACACGGTGGTCGAGGTCAGCAACCTGTCCAAGGGCTTCGACGACCGCCTCCTCTACGACAAGCTGTCCTTCTCCCTGCCGCGCAATGGCATCGTCGGCGTCATCGGCCCGAACGGCGTCGGCAAGACCACGCTCTTCAAGATGATCGTCGGCGAGGAGCAGCCGGACAGCGGCACCATCAAGATCGGCGACACGGTGACGATCTCCTACGTCGATCAGAACCGCGGCCGCATCGATCCGAAGAAGAACGTCTGGGAGGCGATCTCCGACGGCGAGACGTTCATCCGGGTCGGCAACGTAGAGTTCCCAAGCCGGGCGTACGTGGCGGCGTTCGGCTTCAAGGGCACCGCTCAGCAGAAGCCGGCCGGCGTCATGTCCGGCGGCGAGCGGAACCGGATGAACCTCGCGCTCACCCTCAAGCAGGGCGGCAACCTGCTGCTGCTCGACGAGCCGACCAACGACCTGGACGTGGAGACCCTCGCGAGCCTGGAGAACGCGCTCCTGGAGTTCCCCGGCTGCGCCGTGATCACCAGCCACGACCGCTGGTTCCTCGACCGGGTGGCAACGCACATCCTGGCCTGGGAGGGCGGCGCCAACTGGTTCTGGTTCGAGGGCAACTTCGAGTCCTACGAGAAGAACAAGATCGAGCGCCTCGGCGCGGAGGCGGCCAGGCCGCACCGCGTCACCTACCGCAAGCTCACCCGCGGCTGAGGCGCTCAGCCAGATAAAAGCAACAAGATCGAAATAGTGCTGAAGATTTGACCGGCCAGAGGCGGTCCAATCTTCAGCACTATCGATTTCCGGGCAGGACGATTTGATGCCGCTCAGGCCGGTGCGAGGCCGAGGCCGCCGCGTCCGCCCTGGCTAGGGCCGCCCTCCGGCGACGCGTTGACCAGGGAATGCGCCGCCACCACCAGGTACTCCCACAGCTGGGCATCGAGCGTCGCGTCCAGGTGAAGGTCGTCGAGTGCGGTGCGCATGTGCTTGAGCCACAGGTCCCGTTCGGCCTCGCCGATGCGGAAATGCACGTGCCGCATCCGCAGCCGGGGGTGCCCGCGCAGGTCGTTGTAGGTGCTCGGGCCGCCCCAGTACTGGATGAGGAACAGCCGCAGGTGGACCTCGGCCGGCTCAAGGTCTTCCGTGGGGTAGACGGCCCGCAGCACCGGGTCGGCCGCTACTTCCTCGTAGAACCTGCGGACGAGCCTGGTGAACGTTTCCTCGCCGCCGACGGCCTCATAGAAGGTGCGCGGTTCCCGCGCGGTCTCCTCGCTCATAACGCTGCCAGCCTATCCGTTGCCCGCGCGGCGGGTGCGCGCCGGCGCCGGCGCCGCCGCCGCGGCGGCGGCGGCGGCGGCCTCTACCGGCGGATGGATGCCGGCCGTGTCGAGTGCCGCCTTCATCCGGGCGCGCATCTCCCGCTCCACCCCCCACTGGCGCAGCGGCGCGGTCTTCACCACGATCCGCATGGTGACTTGGCTGTTCGTGATCTCTTGCGCGCCCCAGATCTCGGGAGGTTCCAGCATGACCGCCCGCCAGACCGGGTCGTCCCAGAGCGCTTGCGCGGCGTCGGCAAGCACTGTCCTGATCGCTCCCAGGTCCGGCGCGTACGGGACAGGGAAGTCGATGACGGCCCGCGCCCAGCCCTGTGACTCGTTGCCCACCTGCTCGATCGCGCCGTTGCGGATGTGCCAGACGATGCCGTTCACGTCGCGCATCCGGGTGATCCGCAGCGTCACGTTCTCCACGGATCCCGTCGCGGCGCCGATCGTGATCACGTCACCGACCCCGTACTGGTCCTCGACCATCATGAAGATCCCTGACAGGTAGTCGCGGACCAGGTTCTGTGCGCCGAAGCCGACCGCGATGCCGACCACGCCCGCGCTCGCGAGCAGCGGCGCGAGATTGATGCCGAGGTCGCCCAGCACCACGACTCCGGCGATCGAGAAGATAATCACCGACGAGGCGTTGATCAGGATCGAACCGAGGGCGCGCACCCGCTGCTTGCGGCGCTCGTCGACGAGCCCCCGTTCGGCCTCCGCACCCGCGCTATCGACGGGGCCGCCGATCTCGCCCGGGCTGCCCGCCCCGCCCGTCGCCGTGTCAGGCGTGTCACCCGTGTCGGCCGGCGCCGAGTCGGGCCCGGGTGCCGCGGGGACGGGTGCCTCGGGGACGGGAAGCCCGGACCCCGGCCTGCCGCGCCGTCGCGGCATCAAGCGCACCGACACCAGCCGGGATGCCGCCCCGCCGCATAGCTGCGGAAGCAGGGACTGGGTCGCCCGCTCGGTTAGCCGGTTGATCACCCGGCGAACGACCGCCCTGATAACGAACGCGAGGATCAAGACGAAGAGCACCCGGAGCAGCAGATGCACGGGCCCGGCCAGGAACTGGTTGGTCAGCTGGGCCGCCCGCGGGTCGTGAGACAGATCCCAGACCAGCCGGCAGGTCAGGCCGGGAACCGCTCCGCAACTGTCCAGCAGTGTCGCTGGCGCATGTTCCGCGCCAGGCACCGCCAGATCGCCACCGACCATCACGCCGAGCCTCCCGCCATCAAGTTCCGGACTATTCGCCTGCATGGTGAGAGTACCGGGGCTACCGGGATCGCCCGTGCGGCAGGCCACGTCGCCCGCGGTCTGCCGCGGCCGACGCTCAGACGTCGATAATGCTACAAACTTCTTGCTAAAATACATGTTGATGTGGAACTATGAAGCGGCAGGCAACAATGAAATCCTTCGATGTCTTTCCCTGCTGAAATCCAATGAAAAGGCTCTCAAATTGTACAAAATGACCATGAGGCGCTACGAATTTCTGTAGACAATCAGACGGCTTGTAGGAAGAAGATCGCCAAATACGCCCTGGGGGGACGATGCGGCAGATGATCGCAAGGGACAGGACGCACACGGCAGAGCCCGTGCCCGGCTCGTTTCGGGCCGTGACGGGCGGGGATGCGGACCTGTTCGACCTGAACCACTACCCGGTGCATGCGGTCTGCCGGGTCTGCGGCGAGCCCATCGCGGCCGAGACGTTCCTGCGCGCCTTCAGGCACGCCGCCGAGCGCGACTGACCGGGACCGGCTAGCTATCGGCTAGCCCAGTCTCCCTGGCGACGAAGGCCAGGCAGTCGCCCGCCAGCGCGGCCGATAGCGACACCGCGCGCTGGCTGTGCCCCACCTGTCCCTCGGCGCGCAGCAGCACCGGTCGCCCCGAAGCGGAAGCGTGCTGCAGCGCCGCGCAGGTCTTGTACGCATGCAGCGGGTCAACCCGCATATCGCTGGTGAAGACGGTGAAGAGCACCGCCGGGTAGCTCGTCCCCTCGACCACCCGGTGGTAGGGCGAGTACCCGAGCAGCCACTCGAGTTCCACCGGCGACGCCGCGGTCCCGTACTCCGTGTTCCACGTCTCGCCGATCTTGAACCGCTCGTACCGCACCATGTCGAGCAGCGGCGCGGAGCACACGGCCGCGCTGAACAGGTCGGGTCGCTGCGTGACCGCCGCGCCGACGAGCAGCCCCCCGTTCGATCCGCCCCACACCGCGAGCCGCGACCGTGACGTGATCCCCGCCGCGATGAGGTGCTCGGCCGCCGCGTGGAAGTCGTCGAACACGTTCTGCTTGCGGTCGAGCATCCCGGCGCGGTGCCACTCCTCACCCTCCTCGCTGCCGCCGCGCAGCCCGGCGACCGCGTACACGCCGCCCGCCTCGACCCAGGCGAGGATGTTGGCTGAGTAGCCGGGGGTCATGCTGATGTCGAACCCCCCGTACCCGTAGAGAACGCAAGACCTTTCGCCGGAACGGTCCGTTGCTTCGCCGCCAGGCTCAATGACCACCATCCGGACTTCGGTGCCGTCCGCGGAGCGGTATGTTACCTGGGACGTTGTGACCTGCGGCGGGGCGGACACGGATCCTGGTGACTCCGCCCAGGTCGTCATTTCCCCGGACGCGGCGTCATAGCGGAGCACTATCGGGGGCGTGGTGTAGTCCGTATAGCCGAACCATGCCTCCCGCCCGCCCTCGGGCCGCTCCGCGATCCCGCCGACAGACCCGATCCCCGGCAGGTCAAGCGTGGCGAGCTGCTCACCGGTCGCCAGGTCGTGCACGCTGACCTCGCTGACCGCGTGCCGCGTCCTCGATACGAGCAGGACGGGCCGGTCGAGCTCGTCGAGGATGGCGTAGTCGCGCAGCACCGCCGAAGGGTCCTCGCCGATGAGGTCGCGCCAGCCCTCGGGACCAGGCGTGGCCGGGTCCGCCACGCAGATCCTGCCGCGCGGCGCCGCGAAGTCGGTGAACAGGTAGAGCTGGCCGTCGCGCCCGATCCGCGGCGAGGTCATCGCGTCGAGGCCCACGGTGACCGGCACGAGAACGGACGCGCCCGGGTCGGAAGCGGTGAGGTCGGCGAGCCATACGTCCTCGCGCGGAGCGGTGCCGATCGACGCCGAGATGATCAGCCAGCGCCCGTCCATGCTGACGCTGGCACCGTAGTAAGTGGTCTTGTCCCGCCCATCGCCGAACACCGTCACGTCGGATTCCGGCGACTCGCCAACGACGTGCAGGTACACCCGCCGGTGGTACTGCGACTCGTCATCGGGGACCGCCTCGGGGGCCAGCCGCCTCGTGTAGTAGAACGCCTTGCCGCCGGGCAGCCACGCCACCCCCGAGTACCGGCACCGGTCGATCGGGCCGTCCACGATCTCCCCGGTCTCCACGTCCATCACCCGCAGCAGCGACTCCTCGTCCCCGCCCTGCGAGATCTGGTACGCGAGCAGCCGTCCTTCCTTGTCCGGCTGCCAGGCGTCGAGCGTGGTCCGCCCGGTCGGGTCGATCGCCATCGGGTCGACAAGAACCCGCTCCGCGCCTGCGTCATGATCTGCGACGTACAGCACCGCGTGCTCCTGGTCGGCATCGCGCCTGGTGTAGAAGCGCCTCGTCCCGCGCCAGGCGGGCGCCCCCACGGACCCGACCCTGAGCAGTTCACGTACCCGCGCCGTGAACGGCTCGCGCTCGGGCGGGCCGGCCAGGTAGCCGGCCCACAGCGATTCCTCGGCTGCCAGCCATTGTCTGGACTCCGTCGAGTCGGCGTCCTCAAGCCAGCGGTACGGGTCGGCGACCCGGTGCCCGAAAAGATCGTCGACCAGATCCAGGCGCCGCGCCAGCGGGTAGGCGCCGGACGGGTGCTCGGCGGAAAAAGTAGCCATATTCGCACCCTAACCCGAGTCTGTTACCAGCCATTAACCGAGAATCCACAGATTGCCTTGTACTCTAGAAGAGTTGTCGGAGGCACGTGGCTTCGGTCACGTCGGGACCAGCTCCGGTCCCGGTGGTGTGAGCGGCGCCTCACGAACTGGTGTCTTCGGAGGTGCCAGTGCGACGTGTGCTGCTGCTCAACGTCACCTATGAGCCACTCACCACCGTCGGTCTCCGACGGGCTGTCTGCCTTGTCCTGGGCGAAAAGGCAGAGATCGTGCATCATGACCCCGGCAGGCGGCCGCTGCATTCCGCCACGTTCGAGGTGATCACTCCCTCGGTTATCAGGCTCCGCCGGTACATCCGCATCCCGCCGCGCAACCGGGTCCCGCTGACCAGGGCCGCGCTGATGCGCAGGGATAACTACAAGTGCGCCTACTGCGGTCGGCATGCCGAGACGATCGACCATGTGCTCCCGCGCAGCCGTGGCGGCCAGCATGCCTGGGAGAACTGCGTCGCCGCCTGCCAGCTGTGCAACCACCGCAAGGCGGACCGCCTGCTCTCCGAGATCGGCTGGATCCTTCCCGTCGCGCCCGCCGTCCCGCGCGGCGCCCATTGGCGCCTTATCGGCGCGCAATACGACGGTGATCCGCAGTGGAAGCCCTACCTCGGCACGGCCGCCGCTGCGTAACTAGTTGGGCGTCGCCGGGGCTTGCGGGTGTCCGGCGCGTCAAGTCTGCCCGCCCGATAAACCCGATCGGGCGGGCAGCGGTCACGCGTGATGGTGGCCGGTGGTGTCGTAGAGGTGGTGGACCTGGTGTCGAGGCCGCACTCCGTACAGGCTCGCCCGAGCACCCACGTCCAGTCCTTGGTATCGGGAATGATCGCCATATCGCAACGCTACTGGTAGAAGGTGATCTTGACACGTTCTGCACCGGGTGCGTCAATTTGGGTAACTGGATTGGCTACCGCCTCTCCAGACACACCAGATGCCGGGAGGTCCCGTGTCGGACGAGACCACAGCGCATGCGGAGATCAGTGCCGATCGGCAGCGGCTGCACGAGTTGGGCTACGCACAGGAACTACGCCGGCACATGTCCGGCTTCAGCAATTTTGCCGTTTCCTTCACGATCATCTCCATCCTGTCCGGCTGCCTCACCCTCTACGGGTACGGCATGGCCGCGGGCGGTCCCGTCCTGATCACCTGGGGCTGGCCCGTCGTCGGCGTGATGACGCTGTTCGTCGGGCTCGCCATGGCCGAGGTGTGCTCAAGCTTCCCGACCGCGGGCGGCCTGTACTACTGGTCGGCCAAGCTCGCGCCGTCCAACCCGGCCGCGTGGAGCTGGTTCACCGGCTGGTTCAACTTCCTCGGTCAGGTCGCGGTGACCGCGGGCATCGACTTCGGCGCGGCGTTCTTCCTCAACGCGCTGCTCGACGTCCAGTGGAACTTCGACACCCGGCCGTGGCACACGATCGTGCTGTTCGCCGCGATCCTCGTGCTGCACGGCGCGCTCAACCAGTTCGGCGTCCGGGTGGTCGCGCTGTTCAACAACGTCAGCGTCTGGTGGCACATCATCGGCGTGCTCGTCATCGTCGGCGTGCTGGCCTTCACGCCGGCGCATCACCAGTCGGCCTCCTTCGTGTTCACTCACTTCGTCAACGGCGAGGGCTGGACCGGCTGGGGCTCGAAGATCTACGTCGTGCTGCTCGGCCTGCTGCTCGCGCAGTACACGTTCACCGGGTATGACGCCTCCGCGCACATGACCGAGGAGACACGCGACGCGGCCACCGCCGGCCCGCGCGGCATCGTCACCTCGATCGTGGTCTCGCTGATCGCCGGCTGGATCCTGCTGATCGGCGTCACCTTCGCCATCCAGAACTACGCCACCGAGGCCGGCGCCACCGTTCCGCCGGCGCAGATCTTCATCGATGCGCTCGGCGCGACAGGCGGCAAGCTGCTGCTGCTGATCGTGGTCATCGCGCAGCTGTTCTGCGGCATGGCCTCGGTCACCGCGAACTCCCGGATGATCTACGCGTTCTCCCGGGACGGCGCGCTGCCTGGCAGCAGGCTCTGGCACCAGGTCAACCCGAGGACGCGAACCCCCACCAACGCGATCTGGCTGGCCGCAGGCGGCGCGCTCATCCTCGGGCTGCCCTACCTGTGGAACAGCACCGCCTACGCCGCGGTGACCTCGATCGCCGTGATCGGGCTCTATGTGGCGTACGTGCTGCCCACGTTCCTGCGGCTGCGGCTCGGGGCAGCGTTCCGGCCAGGCCCCTGGCAGCTCGGCAAGTGGTCACGGCCGATCGGGATCATCGCGGTTATCTGGGTGGTGTTCATCACCATTCTGTTCATGCTGCCCACCGCCTCGCCGATCACGTTGAAGAGCTTCAACTACACCGTCATCGCCGTCGTCGCCGTGGTCGGCTTCGCCGGCATCTGGTGGCTCGTGTCGGCGCGGAAGTGGTTCACCGGCCCGAAGGTGCAGGGGTCCGCCGAGGAGATGGCCGCGATCGAGGCCGAACTGGAATCACTCGCCTAAGGGGGAAGCCGTGAAAGCGTCGTGAACGTGGAAGCGCTGCGTGAAGCGGTCCGCATGCATGAGATCGACACCGTCGTCGTTGCCATGACCGATATGCAGGGACGGCTGCAGGGCAAGCGCTTCCATGCCAGGTTCTTCCTCGACGAGGTGGTGGCGCACGGCACCGAGGCGTGCGCCTACCTCCTCGCCGTCGACACGGACATGAATACCGTGGACGGCTACGAGCTCACCTCCTGGGAGAACGGGTACGGCGACTTCGTGCTCGCCCCGGACCTGGCCACGCTGCGGGTGACCGGCTGGCAGCCTGGCACCGCGCTGGTGCTCGCCGACGTCGCCGCCCTCGACGGCAGCCCGGTCCGGCCATCGCCGCGACAGGTACTCAGAGCCCAGCTGGAACGGGCAGCCGCGCGTGGCTGGACGGCGCTGGCCGGCACCGAGCTTGAGTTCGTCGTCTACGAGGGCAGCTACGAGCAGGCCTGGGACCGCGGCTACCGTGACCTGATCCCGGCCAACCGCTACAACGCGGACTACTCGCTGCTCGGCACCGGGCGGATCGAGCCGCTGCTGCGCGACATCAGGAACTCGATGGCCGGCGCGGGCCTGTATGTCGAGTCCGCGAAGGGCGAGTGCAACCTGGGACAGCACGAGATCGCGTTCCGCTATGACGACGCGCTCACCACCGCCGACCAGCACTCGATCTACAAGACCGGGGCGAAGGAAATCGCCGCCAAGCACGGGTATGCCCTGACGTTCATGGCCAAGCCGAACGACAGGGAAGGGAACTCCTGTCATATCCACCTGTCGTTCCGCACCGCCGAGGGCGAGCCGGTGATGGCGGGCGACGGTCCGCACGGGCTGTCGCCCGCCGGGGCCTCGATCATCGCCGGCCTGCTTGCCGGGCTGCGCGAGCTGACCCTGCTGTTCGCGCCGACCATCAACTCCTACAAGCGGTACGCCGACGGGAGTTTCGCGCCCACCGCGGTGGCGTGGGGTCCCGACAACAGGACCTGCGCGCTGCGCCTGGTCGGGCACGGGCCGTCGCTGCGCGTCGAGTGCCGGGTGCCGGGCGGCGACGTGAACCCCTACCTCGCGCTGGCCGGCCTCGTGGCGGCCGGGCTGAACGGGGTCGCCGAGTCGGCCGAACTGCCGCCGCCGGTCACCGGGAACGCGTACGCGCTGCCCGGGCTGCCGCGGGTGCCCGCGTCGCTCGACGAGGCCCTCGCGCTGTGGGCTGGGTCGGCGCTCGCGTTCGAGGCGTTCGGCAAGGACGTCGTCGATCACTATGCGACGATGGCCCGGGTGGAACTCGCCGCCTACCGTTCGGCGGTCACCGACTGGGAGCTGCGCCGGTACTTCGAGCGGATCTGAGGGGGGGTTTCGTGGCTGGAAGGCTTGACGGGCGGACCGCGGTGGTGACCGGCGCCGGGAGCGGCATCGGGCTCGCGACCGTGCGGCGGTTCGCCGACGAGGGCGCGAACGTGGTCGCCGTGGACGTCGACGTGGCCGCGGGTGACAAGGCCTCGCAGGAGGCGGGCGGCGTGTTCGTCCAGGCCGACGTGAGCGTCCCCGAGGACGTGGAGCGGGCCTTCGCCGTCGCCTTCGAGATCTACGGGTCCGTCGACATCGCGTTCAACAACGCCGGCATCTCGCCGCCGGATGACGACTCGATCCTGACGACCGGCCTAGACGCGTGGCGCCGGGTGCAGGAGATCAACCTGACGTCGGTCTACCTGTGCTGCCGCGAGGCCATCCCCTACATGCAGCGCCAGGGCAAGGGGTCGATCATCAACACGGCGTCGTTCGTCGCCGTGATGGGGTCGGCGACCTCGCAGATCTCCTACACCGCGTCCAAGGGCGGCGTGCTCGCCCTCTCCCGCGAGCTCGGGGTCCAGTTCGCCCGCGAGGGAATCCGGGTCAACGCGCTGTGCCCGGGGCCGGTCAACACGCCGCTGCTCACCGAGCTGTTCGCCGCCGACCCCGAACGCGTCGCCCGGCGCCTGGCGCACGTGCCCATGGGACGGTTCGCCGAGGCGTCCGAGATCGCCGCGGCTGCCGCCTTCCTGGCCAGCGACGACTCCTCCTTCATGACGGCGGCCACGTTCCTCGTCGACGGCGGCATCTCAGGCGCCTACGTCACCCCCCTGTAGTGCAAAGGCGGCCGCCGGCAAACCCGATCCGCGCGATACGCCACGGAGTCCCCGGCCATCGCCCGTGAGGCTTCGATGAACTGATCACGCTCCTTTGATCGGAAGGTTCATGACCCAAGCACGCGACCTGGCTGACCGTTTCCACGAGCGCTGGCTGCACGCCAATCCGTTCGTCGCCACCATGTACGGCATTCCCGGGTATGACGACCTGCTCCCGGACGAAAGCGAGGAGGGCCAGCAGGCCTGGCGCGCCGAGGCGGGGCAATTCCTCCAGGAGGCCGCGGCGATCGCACGCGGGCAGCTCACGCCGCCCGATGCCGTAACGCTCGACTGCACGACGGGGGCTGCCGAACAGGAGTTGGCGGGCATCGACATGGCGCAGGCGGACTACACCGTCACCGCCATGCAATACGCGGGGCCGGCCGCGTTCCTCGCGGTGGCGGCCCGGACGGTCCTGGTAGACGAGGTGGCGGCCGAGGCCTACCTGACCCGCCTGCGGTGCAGCGGCGTCTGGTTCGACCAGATCGGCGAGCGTCTGCGGGCCGGAGCCGAGCGGGGGCGGCTGCCGATCGCGCCACTGGCCGAGCAGGCCGTGAGCTGGGCCGAGGGAGTTCTCGCCGCGCCAGGCAGCAGCCCTGTGCTTTCCCCGCGGCCGCCGCGGGGGTGGCACCGTGCGGCGGCGTGGGAACAGGAACGCCAGGCGGCCGCGGCGGAGGTGGTGCACCCGGCGCTTGCGCGGTGGGCGGCCATCGTCAAGGAGCTGCTGCCGCGGGCCCGGACGTCCGACCGGGCCGGGCTGGCCTGGCTGCCCGGCGGCGAGGCTGATTACGCACGGGCGATCCAGATCTACACGACCCTGCCGCTGTCCGCGAAAGAACTGCACCAGACCGGCCTTGACCATATCGCCGCGCTGGAATCCCGTGCCGTGGAGCTGGGTGCCGGCCTGGGACTGTCCGGACGGGACGCGGTATTCGCCGCGCTGCGGGATTCGGCGGGAAAGCTTCCCCCGGAGGAGGCGGTCCGCCAGGCGGCGGCCGCCGTGCGGCGGGCCGAGGAACGGGCGGGGGAATTCTTCCCCGACCCCCTGCCGCCTCCGTGCGAGGTAACGCCCATGCCGGAGGTGGTGGCCGTCAGCGGCGCGGCACCCCACTACACGCCGCCTCGCCTAGACGGCGGGCGGCCTGGGACGTTCTGGTTCAACACCAGGCGGCCCACCGCCGGCACCGGATGGGATATCGAGGTTGTGGCCTTCCACGAAGCGGTGCCCGGCCATCACCTGCAGCTTTCCCGGCTCCAGTTGCTCACAGACCTGCCCGCACTGCAGCGCCAGCGCAGCCTGGCGGTGTTCTCTGAGGGATGGGGGCTGTACGCCGAGCAGCTCGCGGAGGAAGTCGGGCTATACGCCGACGACCGTGGCCTGCTCGGCGCGATCAGCACGTCCCTGATGCGGGCCGTTCGGCTGGTCGTTGACACCGGGATCCATGCTTTCGGCTGGAGCCGCGAGCGGGCTCTTGAGTTCGCGGTCGAGCACGTCCCCATGCCGCCGGAGTTCCTGGCCGCCGAGATCGACCGGTACCTCGTGATGCCGGGCCAGGCGCTTGCCTACCTCACCGGCAAGCTGGAGATCGTGCGCATCAGGGACGAGGCTCGCCTGCGCCTCGGCCCCGCGTTCTCGCTGCCCGCGTTCCACGCCGCCGTCCTTGACCACGGCTCGCTTCCGATGCCGACCCTGGCCCGCAGCATCGCGGGCTGGCTGGATCGCGTGGACCCGCCGTCAGCCGAGGAGAGCACCTGACCGGCCGTCGGCCGGGGGCAGGACCCGTCGCAAGGGTCGCTGCCCTCGTCGGCGGACTACGTCAGGCTCGCTAACGCCGGGCCCTTGCGGGCCAGTTCGTGCAGCGTCCACCGGTGCTCGCCGGGAAACTCGAAGCGGCCGGCCGGCTCGAACCCGGCGCCGGACAGGATGTCGGCGGCAGCCTTGGCGCGAACCACCTCGACCATGTCCGGCTCCTGGTCAACGGCCCAGGTTTCAGCGAACGAGTCGCACAGCGCGAAGGCGAGCTGCCCGGTCCCGCAGGCGAGGTCGAGCAGCCGCCCCCGCCCGGATGGCGCTGTCCGGCACACGAGGCCGGTGATCAGCGTTCTTGGATATGGGAGCCTGAATTTGTCGTAGTAGCCGGCGGCGCCACGGTACAGGTCGGGCGCGAAGGTGACCTCGTCGCTCATGACAGCCAGCATGCCGTAATCAAGGCCGTAATCAAGGTGGGGAGGAGACCGGTGGGGGAGCAGGAGCTGTTCACGCTGGCCGTGGCGATCGCCGTCGTGGCGCTGACCCTGCGGGCCTATGTCATGCGACGGGGCCGCCGTGCTGCTTCCCGCTTCCGCCCTAAGATCACGCGTGCCGCGATGGCGCGGGCGCAGTCCAGGGACTCGGTGTGGCTGGTATCGACCTCGATGTCGTAGAAAACTCCGTTGTGCACCATCGACGCCTGCGAGGCGGCCATCCCGGTCACCCGGTCGCCCCTGGCGATCTCGCGACCGATGGCGATCCCGGCGGCGCAGCGCACCCCGGCCCACAGCACCTCAAGGCCTTCCAGGTGCGCCCGGGTACGCTCCTGGGAGGCGGCACCGCCGAGGAACACGTCGTCGAAGATGATCCGTGCCCCGGCCCCGGCCATGGCGGCGATGCCGGTCAGCCACGCGGATTCGATCTCGCGGAAGCCGTCGCCGACCACAACCTCGCCCTGCTGCCCGAGCGTTATGCCTGAGCCGGCGTCCGCGAGGGACGGCGGCAGCGCGTCGACGAGGTCGTCGATGCCAAGGCTGATCCACGGCCTTGGCAGGATCGCCTGCAGGCACCTGACGATCCCGGTCTTGCCTGAACTGGAACCGCCGTTGAGCACGATGACCTGGGTCCTCACGCGAAGTGTCCGCCTTCAGGTGTGATGCGCAGGAACGTGAGGGCCGCTCGGGTAAATGCTTCCGGCTCGGCACCGTGAATCAGGTGCCCGGCCGCGATGGTCTCCAGCCTGGCGCCCGGAATCTGACCGGCAAGCGCGGCCACCTGGTCCTGGGGAATGTGGCTTCGCTGGCCACCGCCGATCACCAGGGTCTCCGCGCTGATCCGACCGAGTCGCTCAAGCCACGCCGGGTCAGGGTCGTCGATCTGCCTTCGGATGGCGAGCACCATCTCCCAGTCATACGGCAGTTCCCCGTCCGGCCTTTCTGGAATGATCCGCTCCCTGGGCAGCAGCGCCCCGACGTCCTCCAGGATGAGCCGCGCGACTCGCTCCGGATGGTCGCCGGCCAGCAGGTAGGCCACGAGTCCGCCCATCGAGTGCCCGATCAGGTCCACCCGGTCAAGCTCCAGGGCGTCAAGGAAACAGAGCACGTCGACGCTCATGAGCTCCACCGAGTAGCCGCCCGGCCAGTCGCTTCGCCCGTGACCGCGCAGGTCGGGTGCATAGACCCGCCAGTGATCGGCCAAGGCGGGGGCCACGCCCGCCCAGTCTGCCGCGCCCTCGCCAAGCCCGTGCAGCAGGACAAGCGGCGGGGCGCCAGGCGAACCCCAGACCCGGCAGGCCAGCCGGATCCCCCCGGCCTCGATCACGGAGCCATCATCCACGCCCGGACAGTAACAGCGACGCCCTGCCCGGCGCCCGCCAAACCGCCGAGGGATGGCGCGCCCATCGTTGGATAATCGGGGTTATGCCGCTAATGCAGAGAGTGCGCACCGACAACGTCCTCATCGGGTCTTTTCATCATGAATCGGGTGAACCGGCGGCATCGGCGGAGTGGTGGCAGGAGCCCTGCATCGCGCGGCGGAGCACGATTGCCAGCACCCAGGCGGTGTGGATGACCGGCTGCTGTGCGTCCTGTACCTTACCGATGTCGACCAGGGAAGCTGCTGCTCGTCCCGCAGGTGCCGGCCCTGAGGTCGAGATTTGGCATGCGCAATAGGCCAGCTCCATGCTGGAAAATACCCCACAGGGGTATATATGTTGACGGGCCAGAGGCCAGGCGAAGAAGGTAAGGAAGAGGCGCATGCGCGCGGTTCTGCACGCCCTGCTCATCACTGGGTCGATGACCTGGGAGATCACCTGGGCGCTGATCCTGGGATTCGCGCTGTCCGCGGTGGTCCAGGCGGTGGTGCGCCGGTCCACGGTCGTCCGGCTGCTCGGCGATGCGCGGCCGCGCACGCTGCTGGTCGCCGCCGGACTCGGCGCCGCGTCGTCTTCGTGTTCCTATGCGGCGGTCGCGCTGGCCCGGGCGCTACTGCGCAGGGGCGCGGACTTTACCGCGGCGATGGCGTTCGAGATCGCGTCGACGAACCTCGTGATTGAGCTCGGCGTGATCCTGGCGCTGCTGATGGGCTGGCAGTTTACGCTCGCCGAGTTCACCGGCGGCCCGCTGATGATCGTGATCCTGGCCGTGCTGTTCCGGATCTTCCTGCGCGGCCGGTTGCTCGGCGAGGCGCTGGAGCAGGCCGATCGCGGGCTGGCCGGCTCGATGGAGGGGCATGCCGCGATGGACATGTCGATCCGCCGGGAAGGCTCGTTTGCCGGCAGGCTCTTTTCCCGCGAGGGCTGCACCTCCGTCAGCCACGTGTTCGTGATGGAGTGGGCCGCGATCATCCGCGACCTGGTGATCGGCCTGCTCGTGGCGGGAGCGATCGCCGCCTGGGTACCGGACTCGTTCTGGCGGGCGTTCTTCTTCGCCGGGCACCCGCTCGCCGCGAAGCTCTGGGGTCCGCTGATCGGGCCCGTGGTCGCGATCATCTCGTTCGTGTGCTCGATCGGGAACGTGCCGCTGGCCGTGGTGCTGTGGAAGGGCGGCATCAGCTTCGGCGGGGTGGTCGCGTTCATTTTCGCCGACCTGATCATCGCCCCGATCCTGAACATCTACCGCAAGTACTACGGCGCGCGGATGGCGATGTTCCTGTTCGGTACCTTCTTCACGGCCATGGCCGCGGCCGGCTACGTCATCGAGCTGGTCTTTGGCGGCCTCGGGCTGGTCCCGGGCCGGGCCAGCGCGAAGATCCCCGACCAGGGTGTGTCCTGGGACTACACCACCTGGCTCAACATCGTCTTCCTGCTGCTTGCCGCCGCGCTGATCGCCCGGTTCGCGAGCACTGGCGGCGCCGCGATGCTGCGGATGATGGGCGGAGCACCCGACCAGGGCGGCATGGCGGACGAGCACGCCGGTCACGACCACCACGGCATGCGCGGGATGGGCGATGGCAGCCCGGCCGGACCCGACGCCGTCTAGCTACAGGTGCTCATTGATGCGATATCACCACATCCCGGACGTGATCCCTGCTCGGCCCGCTCGAACACGAGAGCAGGCGCCAGAAGCTGTCTGGCGAACGCGCGCGGATTGCCGACATCGGCAGCCGCCAGGTCGATGACGACCATGTTGCCGCAGGCCGCCAGGTGACCGATCGACTCGCTGAGCCGGTGCAGCGCCGACTGGTCAAGCGATCCTGCTGGGCGCAGGATCGTGGTGAGCCACCCATCCTGCTCGCGTGCCGTGACTCCCGCCATCGTCATGATCGCACTCCGGTTGCGTTCGAAGGCATTCGGTCCCTACGCGATCTAGTCTGGCCGAGCTGGATCAAGGGCGGCTGCATGAAGTCTTAGCGGCCCCTCAAGGTTGCTAAGGTTGCCAAGGTTGCCAAGGCGGGTCAGCTGCCCAGAAGAAATCCAGATCAGGGAAGGATCGGGGGAGTCGCGGTCCCGGCATCAGCCACCGGTCCGATCGCGCTCGGCGCCGGCCGCCGCGTCGTGCGCCCGCAGCGCGGGCAGCACGGTCGCGCCGAACAGCAGCATGTCCTTGTCGTACTCGGGGAAGATCAGCATCAGCCCGTCCAGGTCGGCCTCGCCGACGATGTAGGTGATGTGCTCGAAGAGCGTCTGCGCCGAGCCCGCCACGTACGCCGTCTGGAACGCGTCCGAGCCGACCGCGTCCGCCGCCCAGGCACGGGCCTGGTCGGGTGGCACCCCCCAGGAGGCGCGCATCAGCGCGAGCGCCTCCCTGTCGACCCCGGCACCCCATTCCCGCACCTTCAAAGCCGCCAGCTCGTCGGTCGCGTCCTGCACGACCGTCAGCATCGAGTAGGTCTTGCAGACCCGCCCGTTGGCCAGCGCGCGAGAGTGCACGTCGCGGGAGAGCAGGCGCATCTCGTCCAGGCTGTCCGCGGCGAGGAACGCGCCGTCGGCGTACCTGGCCTGGAACCTGCGGGCATCCTCCGACCGGCCGGCGCTGATGATCGCGGGCTTGCTGACCGGGTGCGGCCGGGACTCGCAGTCCTCCAGGTCGAAGAACGGCGTGTGCATGGTCACCGAGTCCTCCGTCCACAGCCGGATGACGGCCTCGGCCCACAGTTCGGTCATGGCGTACCGGTCGGCGTGGCTCAGCGACGCGTCCCAGAGCCCGAACTGCCTGAACTCCTCGGCGTAGGCGCCGTTGACGATGTTCATCCCGGCCCGTCCGCCGGAGATGTCCTGCAAGGTGGCGTACATCTTCGCCGCGACCGCCGGGTTGTGCACGTTGGCGTGCATGGTCGCCCAGATCTGCACCCGGCTGGTCGCCTCGGCCAGGGCGGACATCATCGTCATGGACTCGAGCGAGCGGCCCCAGTGGTCGGTGCTGCCGCCGAAGCCGCGCCACTTCGCCATCGACATGATGAAGTCAAGGCCGATCTCCTCGGCGTAGACCGCCGCGCGCCGGTTCCAGGCATAGGTCGCCTCCGGGTGCGGAGCGGTGGTTGACAGCATCCAGCCGCCGTTTCCGATGGGGAGGAAGATTCCGTACTCTTTCGCGGTCATGATGCGGGCCTTCCAGAAGACAGACCGATGACGGTGCCGGTAATCCCGGAGGTTAAGGTGCCGGCCAGACGAGCGTGTCGCCGTGGTAGATCGCCTTGATGTAGGAGTCGTCGAACCACTTCTCCGCCGCCGCCGCCGTGACGCTGGCCGGAAGAATGCTGAACTGGTGCAGCATGTCGGTGATCTCCCCCACGTTCGCCGTGTCGATACCGCCGAGCGGCTGGCCCGGCGTCGGGTTGGCCGCCGCGACCGACGTCTCGGTGTCCCAGATGGCGGTGTTCAGCTCGGTGTCATAGGTCGCCGCGCCCGACAGCGAAGCGGCGTACCCGACGCACTGAGCAGCATGCGCGGCGCTTGCCGAGCAGTAGGCGTAGGCGTGCAGCGCCGCCCGCAGGATGTCCTGTACCGCCGTCGGGTGAGCCACGGCGAACGCCGGGTTGACGGCCATCGCGCCGAGCGAGCTCGGGATGCCGTACTTCACCGGCTGCCAGACGGTCACCTTGTAGCCGGCCGCCTTGAGCTGGTTCGGCTCGTTGGACACGAACCCGGTGAGCGCCTCGATGCCGCCGGCCTTGCGCGGCAGCACCGTGGGGTCGTAGCCCTCCTTGACCACGTGCATGGAGCTGAACTTGGCGCCCGCCTTGATCAGCATCGCCTCGACCGCCGCGGGGAAGTAGCCCTTGTCGCCGATGGTCTTGCCATCGAGCTGGGTCAGCTTCGTGATGTCGGAGTTGGTCATCAGCACGTCGAGCCCGGCGTTGGAGTACGAGGAGATGCCCTCCACGTCGACGCCGCCCGCGCGGGCCTGGATGAGGTCCTGCTCGGCCAGGGCCGCGACGTCGGCCTGGCCGCTGGCGAGCAGCTTGGACTCCTGCGCGGTGTCGCCGTTGCCCGGCACGAGCGTCACGTTCAGGCACTCGTCGGCGAAGTAACCGAGCCTGCTCGCGGCCACGTACTCGAGGATCGACGCCGACGCCTGGAAGTAGTAACCGGACAGGTAGGTGATCTTGCCGGCGGCCTTGTTCTCCGCGCAGCGCGCGGCGGAGGGCGAAGAGCCAGCGCCGGCACTAGCGCCAGCGGTGTAAGAGCCGCCGGAGCCGCCGGAGCCGCAGGCCGCCGCGCCGAGCGCCAAGACGGCGGCGGCCAGGGCGGAGCACGCTCCCGTTCGAGAGAATCGCATTTATTTTCACTCCTGAAGCCGAAGGAAGAGACGGAACGGAAAGGAGGGCTACGTTGCCCGGTCGGCGGAACTCTCGTGCCAGCGCAGCGCGCAGCGCTCGGCGAGCGTGATGATGAGCATCAGCAGCACGCCCATCACCGCGAGAACAAAAATCGCGGCGTACACGACCGCGAGCTGGTTCATCGACGAGGCGACACTGATCACCGAGCCGAGGCCGCCGACGGAGCCGGAGGCGGACAGCTCGGCCACCACCGCGCCGATGATCGACAGCGGCGTCACGATGCGCAGCGCCGCGAACAGGTAGGGCAGCGCGTGCGGGATGCGCAGGTGCACCAGCAGCTCCAGGCGTGACGCTTTTATCGTCTGGTACACCTGCAACATCGGCACGGGCACCGACCGCAGGCCGACCGCCGTGTTGATCAGGATCGGGAAGAAGCAGATCAGCGCCGTGATGATCAGCTTCGGCGCCGGCCCGAAACCGAACGCGACGACCAGCGCGGGCGCGATCGCCACCACCGGCGTCACGTTGAGTACCACGGCGATCGGCATGACCGCGCGGCGCACCATCCCCACCTCGCTGACCAGCACCGCGAGGACGAACGCGGCCACGAACGCCATGCCAAGGCCCGCGGCGGCCTCGCCAAGCGTGATACCGGCGTTCCGCACGTAGTACGACGGATTGCGGGAAAGCGAGTCGAAAACCGACGGCAGCGGCGGCAGCAGGTAGGGCATCGAGCGCGCGCCCCACTGCCAGAGGCCGCCACCGATCGCGAGCATGACAACCAGCGGCAGCCAGATCGCCGGCCGGATCCAGCCGAACCAAGCCCTACGAGGCATCGGGCGACCGCCAGGCGCTGTATAGCTTCTCCCTGATCAGGTCCTCGCAGTCGTGGAAGGCACGCTCCGCGAACACCTGCTGATTGCGCGGCCGCGGCAGCCCGATGTCGATGGCCTCGACGATGCGCCCCGGGTTCGGCGCCATCACGACAACGGTGTCGGACAGCCGCACCGCCTCGGAGACGTTGTGCGTGACGAACAGCACGGTCGTCGACAGGTCGTCCCACAGGGCGAGGAGCTGGTCTTGGAGGGACTCGCGGGTGAACTCGTCGAGCGCGGAGAACGGCTCGTCCATCAGCAGCACGTCGGGCCGCAGGCCGAACGCGCGGACGATGGCCGCGCGCTGCCGCATGCCACCCGACAACTGCGAGGGAAGCTTGTTGACGGCATCGCCGAGGCCGACCTTGCGCAGCAGTTCGCGCATGTCGGGCGCGCCGGCGAAACCGTCGCGGTCGGCGAGGTCACCGATGCGCTCCCGCCGTTTCGCCGCGCCTGAGTTGATCTTCTGCGGCAGCGTGACGTTCCTCAGCACCGACAGCCATGGCAGCAGCGCCGGGGCCTGCGGGACGAACCCGATGAGCTTGGCCGCGCAAGCCTCGTCCGGGGTGACCCCGTGAACCCGCACGGATCCGGCATCGGCCGGCTCAAGCCCGGCAACCAGGCGCAGCAGCGTGGACTTGCCGCAGCCGCTCGGCCCGATCAGGGTCGCGATGCGGCCCGGCTCGATCGACAGCCGCACGTCGTCAAGCGCCACGGTCGCGGCGGCACCGGAACCGTAGACCTTGCGGACGGAACTCAACTCGATCGCCGCTGCCTGCATACGCCCCTCCATACTGTCGATGAGCGCAAGATTATGCACCGTCTCGTATGGCGGAGAGCGTGCGCGGCGAGCTCGATGTCTGCCACGCGGAAATCCGCTCCGTTCTCCGCGAGACAGTAGTCGCGCCGTGTTACCCATGATCCGCCACGCGATGCCGTTCGACGGAACCGTCGGCGAACCTGCTCCACTCCGACGGCGCGGCCGCGATGGTCAAACGCATGCGGTGAGTCTAGGAACCACACGTTTCCCAGATGTAAAGCAGGCAACACTCCGCCGACCGCAGAAACCTTGCGCCGGGGCGTGGAACGGGACGGTTTGTCTGGGCAGGACAAGCGAGAGCCAATCAAGATCAGCACACTGAACGGGCCGCTGGTTCCAGTAATACCGCCGCAGGCTCCCGGCGCGTGGCACGGCCGATCCCGAGGTGACAGGAGAATCTATTGATCCGCGACATTTTACGCGAAAAGGAAGGTTCGGCCCCTTACCTGTGGTCCGATCGCTCATGCCGGGCGGCCGGAGCTGCCGCGTCGTCAAGCAAGAGTGTGCCGCCGAGGACTCGATGCGGCGGAAGGGAGTTTCACCGGGAGAGCCTGGGGTGCCTGCCATGGCCCTGAAAGCAGGTGGCACCGGCCCGCGGCGGGTGTCGCACGGTACCCGCAGGCCCCCTCGGCGCGGTAGCGTTCTGTCATGACCACCACCACGGTGCCCTTCGGCAGGCTGATGACGGCCATGATCACTCCCATGGCCGAAGACGGCGGCATCGACTACGATGGTGCGGCCCAGCTCGCCGCTTATCTCGTGGATGACATGCGCAACGAGGGCCTCGTGCTCAACGGCACCACGGGCGAGGCGCCGACGACGACCGACGCGGAGAAATCACGCCTGATCAAGGTGGTCCTTGAGGCGGTAGGCGACCGCGCGACGGTGGTGGCCGGTGTCGGTACCAACATCACCGCGCACACCATCGAGCTCGCGAAGCAGGCCGAGCAGGCCGGCGCGCAGGGGCTTCTCGTGGTGACCCCGTATTACAGCAAGCCCGCGCAGGACGCCCTGGCCGCGCACTTCACCGCGGTGGCGGACAGCACGGGCCTGCCGCTGCTCATCTACGACATTCCGGGCCGCACCGGCGCCGAGGTGGAGAGCGAGACGCTTGTCAAGCTCGCCGAGCACCCGAAGATCGTCGGTGTCAAGGACGCCAAGGACCGGCCGGGCGCGACGTCGTGGGTGCTCGCCCGCACGGACCTGGTCTACTACTGCGGCTCCGACATGCTTAACCTTCCGTGGCTGTCCATCGGGGCGTCCGGCTTCATCAGCGTGGTGTCGCACGTGGTGGGGGACCGGCTGTTCGAGATGATCGAGGCCTTCGAAGCGGGCCGCAACCGCGACGCGCTCATGATCCACCAGGAGCTGCTGCCTGTGTATACAGGGATTTTCCGTAACCAGGCGGCCGTGCTTACCAAGGCCGCCATGGACCTGCTCGGCCTGCCGGGCGGCGGCGTCCGTGGCCCGTTGCTCACCGCGAGCGACGCCGAACGCCGCAAGCTCTCCGATGACCTGACCGCGGGCGGCGTCAAGCTCACCGCCGCGGGCGGGGCCAGGGCCACCAGCATGAACGGAGCCACCCTGTGAGCTACCCGCACCCGGAACTGAACCAGCCGCAGGCACTCGCGAAGAACGGCCTGCGCGTCGTCCCGCTCGGCGGTCTCGGCGAGATCGGCCGGAACATGACCGTCTTCGAATACGGCGGCCGGCTGCTCATCGTCGACTGCGGCGTCCTGTTCCCCGAGGTGGACCAGCCTGGCGTGGACCTGATCCTGCCGGACTTCAGCTACCTGGAAGGCCGGCTCGACAAGGTCGAGGCGCTCGTCTTGACGCACGCGCATGAGGACCACATCGGTGCGGTCCCTTACCTGCTCCGCGAGCGAGCCAACATCCCGCTGATCGGGACCAAGCTGACGCTCGCCCTGGTGAAGTCCAAGCTCACCGAGCATCGCCTCACGCCAGAGGTGGTGGAGGTGAAAGAGGGCACCACGCGTTCGTTCGGGCCATTCGAGCTTGAATTTTTCGCGGTGAACCACTCGATACCCGACGCGATGGCGGTGGCCATCAAGACTCCGGCTGGCGTCGTGCTGCACACCGGCGACTTCAAGATGGACCAGCTGCCGCTCGACGGGCGGCTGACCGACCTGGCCGGGTTCGCGCGGCTCGGCAGCGAGGGCGTCGACCTGCTGCTCTCCGACTCGACCAACGCCGAGGTGCCCGGCATCGTCCGGTCGGAGCGGGACATCGCGCCGGTGCTCGACGAGGTGTTCGCCAACGCCGCCCAGCGGATCATCGTGGCGTGCTTCGCCTCGCACGTGCACCGGGTACAGCAGATCCTCGACACGGCCGTCACGCACCGGCGCAAGGTCGTCTTCGTCGGGCGCTCCATGGTCCGCAACATGGGAGTCGCCCGCGACCTCGGCTACCTGCACATACCCAACGGCCTGACCGTCGACCTGCGGGACGCCGAGGAGATGCCGCCGCGCGACGTGGTGCTGATCTCGACCGGATCGCAGGGCGAGCCCATGTCCGCCCTCTCCCGGATGGCCGGCCGTGACCACCAGATCAGGATCGCCGCCGGGGACACGGTCATCCTCGCGTCCTCGCTTATCCCCGGCAACGAGACCGCCGTCTACCGAGTGATCAACGGGCTGACCAGGCTCGGCGCACGGGTCGTGCACAAGGAATCCTCGCTCGTGCACGTCTCCGGGCACGCGCCGGCCGGCGAACTCCTCTACCTGCTCAACCTGGTCAAGCCGGCGAACTTCATGCCGGTGCACGGCGAGTGGCGGCACCTGCGAGCGCACGCGCGGCTCGCGTCGCTCACCGGGGTGCCAGACGACCGGATCGTGATCGCCGAGGACGGCGTGGTCGTCGACCTGGTGGACGGCAAGGCGTCGATCACCGGAGCCGTGGACTGCGGCTACGTCTACGTGGACGGGCTCACCGTCGGCGAAATCACCGAGTCGCAGCTCAAGGACCGGCGCATCCTCGGCGACGAGGGCTTTATCTCGGTGATCATGGTCCTCGACTCGTCCTCAGGCAAGATCGTCGGCGGCCCGGAGATTCACACCAGAGGTTCCGGCCTCGACGAGGCGGCGTTCGTCACCGATGCGCTCCCCAAGCTGGAGGACGCGCTCAAGCGCGCCGCCAGCGACGGTGTGGCCGACGCGCACGCGCTCCGCCAGCTCTCCCGCCGCGTGATCGGCAAGTGGGTCAGCGACAACTACCGCCGCCGGCCCATGATCATCCCGGTAGTCGTCGAGGTCTAGCC
>Ga0209881_1000072_pt1 | contig 29895 bp, 28 predicted proteins | sample PersoiDNA2013193_FD_185804 | JGI IMG/M metagenome (GOLD analysis project Ga0209881, IMG submission 185804) | Permafrost soil microbial communities from the Arctic, to analyse light accelerated degradation of dissolved organic matter (DOM) -... | ecosystem: Environmental > Terrestrial > Soil >... | reverse complement strand
TGGCTACGGGTTCGCGTTTTTCCTCGACCATCCCCTGACCGGTTTCCTGGCCCTCGGCGCGATCGTGCTCGTGGTCACCGGCGCCGAGGCGCTGTACGCCGACCTCGGCCAGTTCGACCGGCCGTCGGAAGGACAGGTCTACGTCCCGGCGGTCAACAGGCTGCTCTACATCGCCGTGATCGGACTCGTGACCGGCTTCGGGTCCGCTGCCGCCCTGGCCTGCGCCTACGGCATCGCTGTCACCGGGACATTCGCGGCGACCGCCATCCTGTACTTCGTCGTCGTGCGAGTGCTCTGGAAGAAGCCGCTATGTATTACAGTCACTGTTTCACGCTGGGTGGGCGTTCTGGTCTGGTTGCGTGACTGCCTGAGGGATGCCGGCCCGGCACGGATATTACGCTGAACACCCCACCTGCCCAGGATCCGCGGAGGAGACACGCAAACCCTTCGGCGCATTGGTCAGCCGACCGGCTGGGCTCTTGGGCGATCACCCAGGGGATCCAACGCACAGAACGCCCAATCCCGAGCGCTCAAGCTGATAATCACTATGACTGTCGCACCCGCGCCGAACGGCGGTTCGCGCGCGATGTCTTGGTCGCAGATTGTGACAGTGGTCTGCGGTGTCACCAGCCCAGTTCGCTGAGCCGCCGGTCATCGAGACCGAAGTGATGGCCGACCTCGTGAATGACGGTCCGGCGGACCTGGACGGCGACCTCGTCCCCGGTCCGGCAGATCGCGCAGATCGCCTGGCGGTAGATGGTGATCCGGTCGGGCAGCACCCCGGCGTACCCCCCGGCCGTCCGGCTGGTGAGCGGGACACCCTCGTAGAGGCCCAGCAGGCCGGGCGGCCCCGTACCCTGCTCGACCGTGACGGCGACGTTGCTCATCAGCCGCCCCAGCTCCTCCGGTAGTCCGTCCAGCGCCGAGGCGACCATCTCCTCAAAGCGTTCTGGGTCAACCTCGATCACCAGTCCATTATCCATCCCGTACCGCGGCGCAGGCAGTAGGCACAGCCGGACATGTCCGGGGCGAGTGCCGCGGACGGTGGCGCGCCTTGCCAGCAAGTGCCCGTACCAGGTCAATGGGGATGATGGTCCCGTCCACGACCACGTAGGCGTGCCCGGCCTTCTTTGCATCCCGGACTGTAGCGCCAGGCCGTCGTCGTGCCGACCCCGAACCCCGCCGCCAGCTCGGCGAACGTATCGCCCTTGCGCAGGTATGCGAGCACGAGCAGGGTCTGCTGCCCGGGGTTCAGCTTCCGCCAGCACGACCCGATCGAGGCCCGGCGGCGGCGGATGATCCCGGCCACGTAGTTGAGCGTCTTGCGGGACAACGGCAGGGCGGCACGGTAGAAAAGCACGGAAGCTTCGCCCTCGGCTGTCAGGTCGACGCGGGCGTCGCCGCTGATCAGTCCCTCGGCTTCGAGCCAGGCGAGGAGCTCGCGTGCGGAGGCGGCTGCCACGTTCCTGGAGCCCTCGAGGTCGCGGCTCAGGGCCTGACGGGACAGCCCGGGCCCGCGGGTGGCGATGAGCTGGAGGGCGCCAACCCACAGGCCGCCGAAGCCCGCGTACCGGTCACCACGGCTCCCGCAGATCCCGAACCTCCGACGAGGGGCCACCCGGCCGTTCGGAAGAAAGGATTGATCATTCCGAACGGCCGGGAAGTGTTACCTAGCAGAGCATCCTTGGACGGGAACCAGGGCCGAGCACGAACTCCGTGGCCAGGGCGCGGTGCGGCTTGTGCTCGGCGTGCTGGCTTGCCGGAGACTCAGAAAGCTTGCGGGAAGCTCGCACGGAGCTTGCTGGCGGTTTCGCGCGGCCTGGCAGCGCGATGCGGGCGGTCATTCCGGGATCTCGACGCGGCGGCCCTCGTCGCAGGAGCGCATCGCGAGCTCGGCGAGCTGGACGCCCCTGGCCCCGGCGAACAGGTCCCACTGGAAGGGCTCGTCGCGCGCTGCGGCCCGCAGGAACCGCTCCCACTGCGCCTTGAACCCGCTGGCGAACTCGAGGACCGCGTAGACGGCGTCGTCCGCGGTCACGTCGTAGGGCTTGCCCGCCTCGTCCCATCGCCTGGGCAGGTGGGTCGCGCGCCGCGCGTAGACCGCGCTGACCGGGCCGAACAGGTCCTCAAGCAGGTACTGCCAGTGCGGGAACATGTCGAGGACGATGCCGCCGCCGTCTTCCGCGCGGTAGTTCCACGAGGGGCGCTGGGCCGGGAACCCGTCTCCCTCGAACACCCAGTAGCCGAACTCCAGCCGGACCGACAGCACCCGGCCGAGGAACCTCTCGCGGATGAGCCTGCGCAGCTTGATCACGCCGGGCAGGAACAGCTTGTCCTGGACGACGCCGTGGGTGATGCCCGCCGCCCGCGCCGCCTCGGCGAGGGCGAAGGCGGCGGCGGCCGAGGCGGCGACCGGCTTTTCCGTGTAGACGTTGCTTGCCGGCCGCGATGGCGCGGGCCACCGCGCCCTCGCGGGCGCTGGTGACCTGGGTGTCGAAGTAGACGTCGATGTCCGGGTCGCCGAGCACCTCGTCCAGGCTCGTGGTCCGCCGGGGCAGGCCGTGCCGCTCGGCGATCGCGCGCAGCCGCTCCTCGCTGCGGCCGACGAGGACCGGCTCGGGGTACAGCACGGTACCGTCGTCGAGCGGTATCCCGCCCTGCTCGCGGATGGCGAGCAGGGAGCGCACGAGGTGCTGCCGGTAACCCATCCGGCCGGTGACCCCGTTCAGGGCGACGTGGATGACCTTGCGCGCCATAGACCAGCCTTCCGCGGTGCGAGGTGGGGGGCGTCTGGGAGTGTTTGGGAAAGGGCTTTCCCGAGAATAGGCTTGGCGGCACGGCCGGTCAAGCGACGAGGCAAGCGACGAGGTGGTCCAGTGACGGACGTACGTCCCGACGGGGAGCAGCGCGTCACGCTGCAGGATGTCGCCGACCGGGCCGGGGTGTCGCTGACCACCGCGTCCCGGGTGGTGAACGACGGCTCGCGGAAGGTCGGCAAGGCTCTCGCCGACCGCGTGCACCATGCGGTCGCCGACCTCGGCTACACGGCCAACCTGCAGGCCAGGGCGGTGGCAACCGGCCAGAGCACGATGATAGGTGTGACCCTGCGCGACATCACCGACCCGTACTTCTCCTCGATCGCCGCCGGGCTCATCGAGATCGCCGAGGGCGCCGAGGGCGCCCGCCTGCTGGTGTGCATGTCAAGTACGGCCGCGCACGAGGAGGCAGAGCGCGAGTACGTCGCGCTGATGCGCTCGCAGCGGGCGCGGGCCGTCGTCCTGGTGGGCAGTAGGTCGGACAACTCCGCCGCCAGGGACGCGCTGCGCGCCGAGCTCGCCGCGTTCACCCGGTCGGGCGGCCGGGCGGCCTGCGTCGGGCAGGACCTGCTCGGCGTGGACACGGTGCTGCCGGAGAACCGGGCGGGCGCGGAGGCCCTGGCCAGGGCCCTGGCCGCCCTCGGTCACCGGCGGTTCGCCGTCCTGGCCGGGCCGCGCTCGCTGCTGACCGGGCAGGACAGGACCAATGGCTTCAGGGACGGGCTTAACGCCTGGTCGGTGCCGCTCGACCCGGCCAGGGTGGTGCACGGCGACCCGTCCAGAGACGGCGGCTACCAGGCCATGAGCGAGATCCTGGCGGCGGGCGAGCCGCTGCCCGACTGCGTGTTCGCGGTGAGCGACATCATGGCGGTCGGCGCCCTGGCGCGGCTGCGGGCCGCGGGCATCGACGTCCCCGGTGACATCGCCGTCGCCGGATTCGACGACATCTCGACCCTGCGCGACGTCTACCCGCCGCTCACCACGGTCCGGCTGCCGCTCAAGCGGCTCGGCGAGATCGCCGCCCGGCTGGTGCTGAGCGACGACGCGCCGCAGCAGCCGCGCGTCGTCCCTGTCCCCGGCGAGGTGGTGCTGCGGGACAGCACCCAGCCACGGCCGCCGGCGGCCCGCTGACCACGGGCGCATGACCTGGTCCTGGGCGCCTGAGTCTTGCGCGGCGCTCCCCCGATTAGGTAAGTTCACGGAAACCGGAAAGCGCTTGCCAAAGATGACGGGCGTACCGGGAGTGAGAACTCTCCGGGAGAGACACCATGAGCGAAGCGGCATCTGTTCCGTTCTCGGAATCCAAGGCACCCGAATCGCCGGACCGGCTGAACCGCGGCGCGCTGAGCCTGGTGGACATCTCCGCCTCGACGATGGCGAACATCGGCCCGGCGTACAGCTTTTACTTCGGAGCCGGCTTCCTGTTCCTCACCGCGGGAGTGGCCGCGCCGCTGACGATCATCGTGGCCGGCATCGCGATCGCCCTGCTTGGCAACACGCTGTCGCAGTTCTCCCGGGTGCACCCGTCGACCGGCGGGTTCATCTCGTACGTGGGCAAGACGTTCGGCGGCACCAGCGCCGTGACCACCGCGCTGCTGTGCGGGGCCGGGTACATCATCGCGATCTCGTCGGTGCTCGCCATCTGCGGCGGCTACCTGTCGATCGTGCTGCAGTACTACTTCAACTGGAACGTGCCGTGGGTCATCTTCTCGGTGATCTTCACCGCCTGCGCGATCCTGATGATGATCCGCGGCGTGGCCGTGTCCACCAAGCTGGCCGGCTTGTTCTTCGGCTTCGAGATGCTGGTGCTGGTCGTGGTGTCGGTGGCGGCGCTCATCAAGAACGGCGGCCACCTGTCCGCGGTCCCGTTCGAGCCCAGCCACATCACCAACGGCTTCAGCGGGCTGGCGGCCGGGTTCCCGCTGGCCATCTACCTGTTCATCGGCTGGGAGAACTCCGCCGCACTGGCCGAGGAGACCGGCAACCCGCGCCGGAACGTGCCGCGGGCGGTGTTCCTGTCGATCGCGCTGATGCTGGTCGGCTATGTCCTGTACGCGTACGCCACCGCCACCGGGTTCAAGTACAACGTCACCGCGCTCGGCGGCGCGGCCATCCCGTTCATCAACGTGTCCCACGACATCGCCTCGTGGCTGGCGTTCTTCGCCTACATCGCCGGCATCACCTCCACCCTCGGCGTGCTGATCTCCGCGGTGAACTCGCAGTCCCGGCTGATCTTCAACGCCGGCCGGGAAGGGCTGCTGCCGCGCTGGCTTGGCAAGGTCCACCCGGTGCGCCGGACGCCGGTCAATGCGATCTACGCGTTCGTGGTCATCGCCGCGGTGATCATCGCGGTCTGGGCGCTGCTGCACCTGATCGGCGGGATGAGCGGCTCGATGAACGCGCTGAACTTCTTCGTGGAGTCGTCCACCATGGGCACCATCCTCATCCTGGTGGTGTACTTCCTGTCCAACCTGGCGCTGCCGTTCTACTACCGCAGGTACCGCCCGCAGGACTTCAGCATCGTCAAGCACGCGGTACTCCCGGTGCTCGGCATGATCGCCATCGCCGTCCCGGTGTACTACCTGGTCAAGCCCGGCCAGGCGGCGCCCTACGACTGGTTCCCGTACGCCGCGCTCGGCGTGATCGTGGTGTCCGTCGGCTACGCCATCCGGCTGAGCCGCCGGGACCCGGGGCTGGGAGAGCGGGTCGGCTCGATCATCGCCGACGAGTAGCCGGGTCATGGCTCCTGGCAGGGGAGCGCCACCGTCCGTTCCGTACCTCGACTCTGCGCCTCAAACAATCTGCGCCTCAAACAAAGGGGAGACAGCCGATGACCGCGAATCCGCATCCGCTCGACCCAGCCACCGCCGGTGAGTACCTCGCCGGGCGAGAGATCATGGCGAGCGCCGGGCTGCTCGCGGCCCCCGTCCGGTTCGCCTACTTCGGGCTCGAGGAACCGTCCAAGGATGAGGTACTGGGGGCGGGCCCGTCGACCGGCGGCTGCGGGCCTTCCTGCTCAATCTGAAGGACGGCGAGTCCACCGACGTCGTTGTGTCACTCACCCAGGGCAGCGTGGTCAGCGCGCGCACGGTCGACACCGCAGCGGAGGGGCAGCGGCCGGTGCCGGCCGAATCCGGCGACTACGACGACCGTGTCGTGCGCGGGCCCGAGCGCACGACACTGCGGCCGATTGAGATCACCCAGCCGGAGGGGCCGAGCTTCACGGTGGAAGGCAGCCTGCTGCGCTGGCAGGACTGGTCGCTACGGGTGGGCTTCGACGAGCGCGAGGGGCTCACCCTGCACCAGATCGAGCTGGGCGGGCGGCCGGTGATCTACCGGGCTTCGGTACCGGAGATGGTGGTGCCCTACGGCGACCCTCGCTTCCGCTACTGGCAGGCGTACTTCACCACCGTCGGCAACTACGACTACGGCTTCTACTGGTACTTCTACCTCGACGGCACGATCGAGTGCGAGGTCAAGATGACCGGGATCGTGTTCACCGCGGCCCACCCGGGCGGCGACCACCCGTACTCGACCGAGGTGGCACCGGGCCTCGGCGCCCCGGTGCACCAGCACCTCTTTAACGCGCGGCTCGACATGTCCGTGGACGGGCTCGCGAACGCGGTCGAAGAGGTGTAGCTGGAGCCGTCGGCGCTGCCCTGGATGGTGATCGTCTGGGTGCGGGTTCCCCAGGCGGTCGACGGCGGCAGGTCAAGCACGATCCCGCCCCACGCTCGCCGAAGACCCGAGGTCCACCTGGAACCACTGGGGGAACGCGTTGTCCGTGCTCTCCCAGTAGCTGCTGGTGTTCCCGTCCACCGTGTTCGCGGGAACGTAGGTCTGGGTGTACCCGCTGGCCGTCGCCGGCTGGTTCAGCGCCAGGTTCGTGTTCGAACTGACCCCGGTACCCGACAGTCCTTCTGTCAGCGGGCTGCCGGGAGCGCTGCTATTGGCTGAACGGCCCGCTCACGCTGACCGACGGCGCCGTCGCCGCACTGCTGCCCGGGTTCGATACGGTCACCGTCTGCGCCGAACTCGTCGACCCGACCGTGGTGCTGCCGAACGACAGGCTCGACGGCGACGCCGTCAGCGGCGAGCCGGTGCCACCGCCTCCGCTGCTGGTGAAGGACAAGTAGCGGAGGTTCCAGCCGCTGTTGTCCTGGTCAACGAAGAAGGTCTGCTGGCCGGCTGCCAACTGGACGGTGTCGGTGACCGTCGCCCAGCCCTGCCAGCCGCCCGTCGCGGGGATGGGTTCCTCGGCGGTCAGGTCGTTGCCCGACGCGTCGGTCAGGTGGAAAGCGTCCGCGACGGCGCTCGGCGCGGCCACCCGGAAGCTGACCGTGTAGCTTCCGGCCGAGGCCACGTTGACCTTGTAGCGGAACCACTGGCCCGGTGAGGTCCAGCCGAGGTCGTAGCCGCAGCCGTTGTCGGAGCAGGACTCGAGGTCCGTCCCATCGGAGCGGTAGCTGTTGGCGGTCCCGTTGGCCGAGATGACGTTGTAAGCAACGCCCTGGCCGCCGATGTCGTACTGCCAGCTCTGGACGGAATTCATGTTCAGGACCTGGCGGAACGTGCCGTTTACGTACAGGTCCAGGTTGGCCGTGATGCCGCCGCCAGTGGACGAGTCGGGAATGGAGGCACGCACGTTGATGAAGTTGATCGGCTGGCCCGTGTTGTTGGTCCACTGGACATACTGGCCGGTGCCGGTCAACTGGACGTAGGCATGGCCATCGGCCTCCACCTGGGGAGTGCCGTACTGGCTCGTGGGCGCCGAGGTCAGCGATACCACGCCGGCGCCGCCGCCAAGGGCGGCCTCCGGGGCCTGGTAGGTGGTGAAGGGGGTGGTCGCCCCGGCGACGCTCGGGTACGGGGTGCCCGGCGCCGTGGCTGTTGAGAGGAATTTTTCTGTCTTCCTCAACTGGGGACAGGCAAATCAGTGCCGCAACAAAAGCCAACGGGCCGGTACGCGAGCGGAATCGGCCGACCAGGGTCCGACGGGAGTAAACCTGGCGAGGAGTAGGACTTGAACTGTAAGACATCTTGTCTTACAGTTCAAGTATGGCCGACACGATCACCATCCGCACCGACGACGAGACCGAGCACGCCCTTGACGTGCTGACCCACAGCGGCATCTCGCGGTCTTCCGCCATCCGGCAGGCCGTGCTGGAGGCAGCCAGCCGCCGCGAGCGCGCGGCGGCGATGCGCCGGGAGGTCCTGCGGATGGACCTCGGCCAGCCGGACGGGATCAATGTGGCGGAAGAACTGGCCCGGGACCGCTCCGGCGAGCGCTGATGATCTACCTAGATTCCGCAGCCGTCGTCAAGCTCGTCCACGCCGAGGCGGAATCGGCGGCGCTGCGCGGCTGGCTTGACGAGCGGGCCGAGACGGGATGGATCAGTTCCGTGCTGACGGAGATCGAGTCATTCCGTGCGCTTGCCAGGCATGCGCCCGACGCTGTGTCCAGGCTCCCGGCCGTCCTGGACCAGATCGAGCTGATCAGCCTGGACCCGCCCATCCGGATGCTGGCCCAGACCGCCCGGGCCGCCGCAGTCCGCAGCCTGGACGCGATCCACCTCGGCACCGCCCTGCACGCCCGCCATGCGCTGACCTCGTTTGTCACCTACGACAAGCGCCTGCTGGATGCGGCAGTCGCAGCAGGGCTCCCCGCCGACTCGCCCGTCTAGGACCAGCGCTCACCACCCTGCTGCACTCTCCCGCGCAGCCAGCCCGCCGACGGCCCTGCGAGTCCGCCCGATCTGTATCCCTCAACCGCTGGGCATCGAATTCCCCAGGCTTGCGACGGATGGTAACGCCGTCTCCGCGGGCTCGGTCTGCTGGTTCGCCGGCGGCACCACGGACTCCTTCGGCCTGCCATTGCGCCCGGTGACCGATGGCCTGGGGTTCCTTCCTTACTCCAACAGCCCCCACCACGACGCCGAGGAACAGCGGCGCCCCACGATCCACCGGCTGATCGGGGAAGGCGCCTTGCCGGACGGCTATGCGAGCGACAACGGAACCGGGCTCATCTTCGAAGGGACAGAGCTCGTCGACTGCGTGACCGAAGTCGACGGGGCCACGACATGGCAGATGACCCGCCGCCGCGATGGGACTGTCGACGAGGTTCCTCTGCCGACCCGGCTGCTGTCACTGTGACCAGCGTCGGCCGGTCAGGAACCCGGGGCGTCGCCATGTCCGGAAGACGCCCGCAGCGCATCCGTCAGCAACGCGGCCAGCGCATCGAGCTGCACGCCGGCGGACGAGGAGATTTCCTCGTCCGACCCGTCCAGCGCCCGGGCGGCAAGCCCCGCCTTGCTGTCGATCAGCTCGGCGATCCGGGTATCGATGGTCTGCGCGGCGATGATGCGCCATGCGGTGACCGGTTCGGCCTGCCCGATGCGGTGGCAGCGATCGATGGCCTGGGTCTGCTCTGCGTTGGTCCAGGACAGCTCGGCCAGCACAATGTTCGATGCGACCTGCAGATTCAGGCCCACCCCAGCCGCGGTCAGCGAGCACACCGCGACCGCGACGTCCGGGTCGTTCACGAAGGCGTCGATGTTCGCCTGCCGCGCCGTGGGCGTCTGGTCGCCACGTATCGACGAGAAGCGCACACCCTGCCGGGCGAAGGTCTCTTCGGCAGCGTCCATCACGTCGATGTGCTTGGCGAAAAAGACGACCTTGCCGGTGCTGCGGGCCAGCTGCGCCGCGTAGTCCGCGGCCAGTTCGGCCTTCGCCTGGCCGATGCGTCGCATCATGGTGAACACGTTCTCGCCGGACTGCGCGGTCGTCGCATCCTTTAGCTCCGACCGGGCCACCCGGCGGACCAGGTCGTAATCGATGCCTTCGACGCCGACGCCGGAGGATCGGTTCGCGAGCGCTGTCTCGTACCGCGACACCATCCGGCGGGCGAGGTCCCGCTCTGCCGCCCGGATCGACCGACCGGCCCGGCCGTCCAGCTCGACGGGGAGGTCGGCGATGCGGCGGGCGGGGATGTCGGCGGCCACGTCGAGCTTGCGCCGGCGTACGATGCCGAGGTCGATCACGCACTGGCGCGCCGCGGCGTAGAAGCCACGGTCGGCGGGCGTCAGGCCGGTGTCCTCCAGCACACCCGCCAGCTCGCCGATGGGCTTGCTGTCGTCGATCCAGCCGAGGAACTGCCAGATCGCCCGGAAGTCCTCAATGTCGTTGATCAGCGGGGTGCCGGTCAGCGCCATCAGCAAGGGCCGCACCGTACGGGACCGGATGCGGTCGGAGAGCGCGAGGACGTGCTGCGAGCGCTGCGAGGTCTTGTTCTTGATGAAGTGAGCCTCGTCCACGACCATGCCGCGGAAGCGGAAATCACCGAGCCAGCCACTGTGGCGGTCGAGTACCTCGTAGTTGAGCACCACGATGTCGGCGAAGCCGTCGACCTTCTCGCCGTCGCCCTGTACCACGGTGGCCCGGCGGCGCGGCGTCCAGCGGGCCGCCTCGCGCGCCCAGTTGGTCTTGACGACGTTCGGCACGACAACAAGCACCGGGTAGGCGTTCGCCGCTTCTGCGGCGAGCAGCGCCTGGGCCGTTTTGCCCAGACCGGGCTCATCGGCGAGCAGGAACGTCCGGTGACCGGCAGCGGCCGCGGCGACCACCTGCCCCTGATGCGGCATCAGCTCCAGGCCCGCCGGGGTGAACCGTGCCGTCGGCGCCGGAAGCGCCATGCACGCCGGGGCTCCCCCGCCGGCGCGCTCGAAGGAACTCAGCACCGGGGCGAGCAGTTCCCAGCCGGCCAGGCGGCGAGGACGGGAGATGCGCTGCGGAACGGCGGAGAAGTCGGGGGCAAGGAAGGGGTTCGCCAGCTGCCGGGAGACCACCGACTGCGGCACGACCCGCGACTCCGTGCCGGCGGGAGCGGTCGCGGTCTCCGCTGACGCGATCTCTTCGGGCGCCGGCTCGATGCCGAGATCCCGCTCCATCTCCCGCTTGAGTGACCGGGCCGCGTCGGAGACGCCGGAGTCCTCGGCGAGCAGCGCTAGCAGCCCAGCGTCCCGGACAGCGGTCGCCGCGAGGATGGCCGCGATGCCGTCCAGACGCTTGAGCTGCTCAGCCCGCTGACTGCCGCTTCCAGCCGCCGCCCGGACGCGGGCACGCTCGTCCCGCAGCAGCATGGCGACGGCCTGGAACTTCGTGCGCACGGCAGGCGTCACGAGCCCGCGCCGGGCGGCCGCCGCGACCTCATGGACGGTTCGGGAGAGCTCCGAGACGACGTCGCCGCGGTGGCGGACGCGTCGCTGCTTCTGCGGGACAGTACGGCGAGCGCCCTTCTGGCGCTGGCCTGGTCGAGCCACAAACTCCTCCTCTGGAATGCCGGTGGACAGTGCCGCGGCAGCATGCCGCTCAGTCCCACGGACGGGGCGAGGAACGTCCCGGGCCGAGGGCCTGTTACTTCGGACGCCGAGCCGACTTGCGCATCCCCGAGGGTCGACGCAGCTGGAGACGGCAAGCGTCTCACGCGGACCCGGAGCCGCCGGCGGGTGGGGTGGTGACCACGACACGGGGAAGCCGTCGTCGGACGACCGGTTCGGTTCACGGGTGCCCTACTGAGCATAACGCGTGCGAGGGCGCATAATTCCCTGCCCGTTGCCCGCTCGACCGGGGACGGCGAGGGTCGGTGCGGGCGGGCTATCGTTGCGGCCCCTTTCCCGCCGTCACCACCGGCGCCGGTTGACTCGAACTAGCATTTTGATTGAAGGGCTGGCAGCATTGCCAAGAACGTCTGCACGACGCAGAAGCAGAAGAGCGGCTACTTGATGAATTCCCCGGCTCGACCACGAAGCTGTGTGCCGGGGAGACCGGTGCGGCTTCGCTCGATCCCGGAGGGATGCACTAGATGCCCGGTGTCACTATCTCGGCTGGCTATGGCGCAGGCGGGAGCATTATCGCTCCCGAGGTTGCCAGGCAACTCGGCCTGCCGCTGCTCGACCGCGCGATCAGCTCGCGTGTAGCCGCGCAACTCCAAGTGTCCGTCCAGGAGGCCGAGTGCGGGGTGATCAGACGCTCGGTGTCCGGTAGGTTCCTGGCCGTGCTGGCGCCGCTGGCCGGCGGCGTGCTGGGATCCGCTCCCCCGGAGGTAGTTCCGCCGCTGGATGACTCTGCGGTCTTCCGTGAGCAGGCCGAGGCCATCATGAGGAAGGCAATGGTGACCGGCGCTGTCATCCTCGGCCGTGCCGGCGGCGCAGCGTTTCGTGACGATCTAGGAGTACTGCGGGTGCGGCTGTTTGGCCCGGAAGCGGCCCGGATCGCCCAGGCGGCCCGCATCGAGGATGTGGATGCGGCCACGGCACGGCAGCGCCTGCCCGAAGTCGATCGCGCCCGCGCGCAGTACGTACGGCGGCTTTACAGCCTCAGCATCGACGACCCTGACCTCTATCATCTGCAGATCGACAGCACTGCTCTGCCGCTCGACGCCTGCGCCAACCTCATCGCCACCGCCTGTCGACACCGTTTGAAGGTGACTTCTCCGGTTTCCACGCTCCGGTAGGTCTCTCACGGCAGGCTCCACGACTGGTTCGCGCCGCCCGTGCAGGCCCAGATCTGGACTTGCGTGCCTGGCGTCGTCGTCCCGGAGCTGGAGATGGAGGTCCCGGCGGGCAGCCCGGTCGCGCTGAACGCCAGCGACTGCCCGCTGGTGCTGTCGCTAGCCTGGACCGGCACCGATACGGTGGTGCCGGCGACGCCTTCCTGCGGCCCGGGGTTCGTGATCGTGACGGGCTGGCCCAGCTGGGACGCCGACACCGCGAGCGTGCCAGACAGCGGCAGGTTGCCGTCGGAGTCGCCGACCTCGATGCCGTAGCTGCCGCGGCGGCTGGCCCGAGGCGGACGGGTCGCTCACGTAGAGCTGAGCGACGTCGGCGCCGGCCCGGGACCCCGTGTTGGTGACGGTCGCGCTGACCGTGGCCGCGCCGCCCGCGGTCAGCGAGCCGACCTTCAGGTTACTGAAGGAGAACGACGTGTACGACAGCCCGTACCCGAAGGGGAACAGGGGGCAATCCCCTTGGCGTCATACCACCGGTAACCCACGTCGATGCCCTCGGAGTATTGCACGGTGCCGTTCTGGCCCGGCCACTGCGCGGCCGTGCTCGCCGGGACCTGGGACAGCGACTGCGGGAACGTCACCGGCAGGTGGCCGGACGGGTCGGTGTTCCCGAACAGCAGCGAGGCGATGGCTGTCCCGTCCTCCTGACCCGGGTACCAGGCTTCGAGCACTCCGGCGACAGAGGACAGCCACGGCATGGTGACCGCCGAGCCGGTATCCAGCACGACGACCGTGTGCGGGTTCGCCGCCACGACCGCGGAAATCAGCGAGTTGTCCGCACTGGGCAGATCGATGCTGGACAGGTCGCTGCCTTCGGATTCGTCGTTGCTCACGAACACCACCGCGACCGAGGAGGAAGCGGCAAGCGAGGCGGCTGAGCTGTCGGAGGAGCCGTCGTTGTAGCTGACGGTGACTCCGCTCGGTGCGGCCGCGGTGATGCCCTGCAGCGGGGTGACGGTCCCGCTGGAATTCACGCCGGCGCTGCCGCCGCCGGCGGTTAGCGGGCTGCTGGAGGCATCGGTCCCGATAACCGCGACGGACTTGTCCGCAGCGGCGGACATCGGCAGCACGCCGCCGCTGTTCTTCAGCAGGGACGGGAGGTTCCTCGGGCAGGATGGGCGCTGTGGCAGATGACATCCTTGAGCTTGCCCAAGCCTTCGACGATGCCGAGTTGCACGGCGACGCCGGCCGGCTCGGCGCATTGCTCGCCGACGACTTCCTGTCCATCGGCGAGCAGGGCTACCAGCTCGGCAAGCGGGAATGGATCGACAGGCACCGCGACTTCCGCTACCTCGCCATCGAGACCACCGAGGCGGACGTGCGGCGCTACGACCAGACGGCGATCGTGCGCTGCACCCAGCGCAGCCGCGCGTCCTGGCGCGGCGAGGAGATGACGCTCGCCGTCAGGCTGAGCCAGGTATGGATCCGGCAGCCGGACGGATGGCGGCTCGTTGCCATCCAGTTCAGCACCCTCGGCTCAGGCTGAACCGCCGGCCCTGCCCGGATCACCCCACAGGGATGAAACAGAAGTTCGGATTAACTACCGCAGCCGCACGTAGGCCGTCGCCGACCAGGCCGACAGGTGGGTCGAGTTACCGTCGTGGTAGGCCGCGAAGGTGGCGCTCATGGGGTCGACGAACGTAGCGGAGAAGTGCCCGCTGGCGCTCGTCCTCACCTTGACGATCCAGTACCACGTGCCGCTGCCCTTCGGGCGCAGGACAATGAGGATCTGCTGGTTCCGGTAGTCGTGCCAGCCCGCGTACCAGTACTGCAGTTGTCCCTTGACGGTCAGGTGATGGCCCGCGCTCACTACGCGCGCGGACACGCTGAACGAGGTGATCCTGTCGTCGTACTTCCACGCGAGTACCTGGGCGCTCGTCGTGGCTGTGTACCCATAGCTCTGGTACCCGGCGGCGCTGCCCGGATAGTAGGCACGGTAAAAGGCATAGTTCACCGGGGCGGTGGCCGTACCGCTGAAAGCGGCGCCGTCGTGCCCGCAGGCATCAACGCCAGTTTCGACCCGCTTCAAGGTGTGCCAGGGCCCCCCGGGACTGTATGCCCACTGGATGACAGGTCCTGGCGCAAGATAGAGGTCGACGCCCGAGGCTGGCTGCGTCAGGCCCAGACAGCCGCCGAAGGTCAGCTGCCAGTGCTGGTCCAGGCGCACGTGGAAGCCCGTTACGACGGTCGGCAAATCGACGTACATGTTCAGGCCAACTGATGCGTAACCCAGGAAGGGGCTGTCGCCCCCGGCTGCGACCTGCCATGTCGTGGTCTGTGCGGCGGGCAGCGCGATCTTGAAGTTCCCGTTGGCATCTGTGACGCCCGTCGCCGTCGGTGTGGCCGGATCCTGTTCGCTGTAAACCGCGACCTTATAGCGCGGCAGAGGCTTGTACGCTGCGCCCGGCGCTGGCTGATAGGTAACCGTTCCGGCGACGCTCTCCTTGGCGTGATAGGTAACCGTGGCAGAGCTAAGGCGCGCCTTGATCGCCACCGCGTCCAGCTGGGCGGTGAAGATTACGTCAGGTGACATCACGACGCCGCTCGCTACCGAGATCTGCGCATAGACGTAGTCGCCAGTCCTGGCCGGCGAGACCGTCGCCTGGTAATCGCCGTTCACGTCTGTTGTCACCGCGACGGTGCTGGACAGCCAGGACGAGACCAGCGTGATCTTGCCTTGGTAGTCGGAGACCGTGCCATCGGGCGCGAGCATCGTGACCTGCCCGGAAACCGTCACTGACGGGTTGTCGAAGCTGACCGTCGGAGCGCTTGCCGGCCCGATGGTGAGAGTCGGCTCATCGATGAAGTAAAGCGTCCCGGCGTCCACCCCGGCCACCGACGTTCCTGCGTCAGCAGCGTCAACGCTGAGCGTGTAGACCCCTAGGGACAGGCCGGTCGGCGACGTCCCTGCCGTGACGGGGGCCGCCACCGTCCATGTGCTCTGGTACCCGCCCGTAATCGGCGTCTGCGACTGCTCTGTCATCGCCGGGTCAAGCACGTCCTCGCCCGAGCTAATGACGTGCACAGCGAGGCTGGTGATCGGCGTCGTTGAGTCGGCCACGACGGACAGCTCACCGACATGCTCCGCCGGACTTCCGGCCGAGACGATTGTGATCGTGTCAGCGGCGGAAGCGGCGTAGGCCGGGCCAGCCGCCACGCCGACCCCGAGCAAGGCCAGCCCAAGCGCACACAGGACAGACGTCCGTGATCGATGCATTGATGCACCATAACAGGCGAAATATCAAGAAATCAGAACAGATAAGCACCGGATTCATCAACAGATAGATCCGGAGATACCAGCGGTCAGTCTCGATCAGTTTGATGATCTCGCTGACCTTCAGCGGCACTCGGCGCTCCTTTGGCGTCACGGCGCCTCCTCGCGCGCCGCACGCACACCGGCGCGACGGCGACCATGGCGAGGGTGAGGCCGCTCAGCGCGAGCAATTCCGGGTAGTCGCCGTACCCGTGAAAGCGGAACACGACGTGGTCCGTGCCCGCGGGGACGTCGACGGCGACGAGCGCCGGCGCCACCATCCGGATAGGCTGCGGCCGGCCGTTCACGGTTGCCGTCCAGCCGGGGTCGTAGGAGGCGCTGAGCACCGCGACTCCGGGACGGCGCATCCGTACCGTCGCCGCGGCCTCGCCGTCATCGAGGTCGGCGCTTTCCGCGCTGACCGCGCCGGCGGCGGACTGGCTTGGCGCCGTCGGCAGCGGGCCATTCCCGCCACTGTCGGACCCGTACGTGACGCCGAGATAGGCGCCGTCCGCGGCGAGCCCGGAGCCAAGCAGAGGGAGGCTGCGGGTACCCACGTCCGTCCGGTTGGCCGAGATCTCACCGATGATCTGGCCGGCCTGGACGTAACCATCGCCGCCAATCGTCCACAGCCAGTAGGGGCCGGAGCGCATCGCCAGCCGCGCGGGCACCGACGGCCGGTCGCGGGCGGGAAGGATGAGGTAGCGGATACCGAAAAGCCGGTAGTCGGAGGGGTCGCTGTCCTCGAAGAGGTACTCCGGGTCGGTCAGCAGCGACGCCGTCCGCAGCGTGTAGCCGACCTCGTCGACGTCCCTGCTCTCCAGGTACTTGAACACGGGCACCACCCCGACGGTGAAGTCCTGGCCCCAGTTCGATGGCATCCCGGCGTACGTCCGGCCGCCGCCGTCGCGTTCGATCACCGCGATGAGGCGATCGAGCTGGGCGCCCTCGGTGCTGTCCGCGTTTTGCTGGGCCGCGATCGCGGTGCCGTCATCGCGGTCGTAGGCGTCGAGCTGAAGCCACGCGGGCGCGAGCACCGCGACCGCCGCAACGAGCACGGCCGCCGCGGACAGGACGGGCGGCCAGCGTGGGACCCGGGCTTCGACCAACCGCACGCAGCCGGCCGCCAGCGACGCCGCTCCCCGGCCGGCCAGCAGCAGCGCGGCGAGCTGCACGCCCATCATGAAGCGGCGGAAGAAGAGGTCGGCGCCGCCCGGGATCACGTCGACGAGCGACCCGAACGTCGTGCGGCCGAACGCGAACAGCAGGCACACCGCGAGCGCGGCCAGCAGGGCGCGGCCGTCGGCGTCCGAGGACCAGGCCAGCCAGGCCAGGGCGAGCCCGAGTGCCGCGCACACGGTTATCGCGGGCAGCCGGCCGGCGTCGAGCAGCTGCCCGGTGAACAGCCAGTCAAGCACCTGGCGGGCGCCGTAGCCGTTGACGAGCCCGGTGCCCTGCAGCGCCTCGTTGATGGCGGCCCACTGCCGCTGCTCCACCAGCGGGACGATCACCCACGCCGCCGCGAGCAGCGAACCGCCGAGGAGGAGCTCGGCCCGCCGCAACCGGACCACGAGTGGCCGGCCGGCCAGCAGCGGCCAGACGAGCAGCACCGACAGCGCCAGGTAACCGGTCTCGAAGTGCAGCGCGACGGTGAGCGCGGTCAGCAGGATCGCCGTCAGGTAGCCGCGCCCGTCGCGGATCGCTCGCCAGCTCAGGCCCCACGCGAGCGGCAGCGTCCACGACGCCCACAGCTGCGTCCAGACGCCGAACCCCGTCCACACGTAGGCGCCCTGCTCGTAGCCGACCCCCGTGGCGCTCATCAGGAACGGAGCCATCGCGGCGGAAGCAGCCGCCGCCGGCCGGCCCGCACCGAACGCGCGGGCCGACAGGTAGACGCTGACCGGCCACAGCGACAAAAGCAGGTAAAGCGACCACCGAAACGCCACGTCAGGCCCGGTCAGCAGGCCGAGTGCGCCGGTGAGCATCGCGGGCAGGCTCTGGTAGTGCAGGAACTGGGGCGACCCGGCTCCGAGGAACGGGAACCAGGTCGTGAGCGGCAGGTGCCCGGCCCGCAGCCGCGCCGTCGCGAAGTGCACCATCTGCTCGTGCAGCGAGCTGTCGTTGATGTACGTGACCCCGAGCGTGAGCGCCCGGAGGTTCACCAGGTTCCAGCCGACGGCGGCCGCGACGATCGACCACGGCCACCACGAAGCGGTCCGTCCCCTGCCACCATGCAGGGGACGGACCGCCAGCCGTACGATCGCCGACGCCCGCGCCGGTCGGGCGTCGGCGGCCGTCACGGGGCCTTGGTGCCGGGGGCGACCTTGTAGGTGCGCGAGCCGATCTTGATGATGGTGCCCGGTGCGATGCTGCCCGCGCCGGTGTTGCCGGTGCCGCCCTTTCCTATGTCGGCCGTGGGGTAGACGGTGCAGGCGGTCACGTGCCAGGTGCCAACGCCCGTGTTGTCTCCTGTGGTGCCCGGGGCGATGACCTCCGTGCCGTCCGCGCCCAGGAGAACCTTCACCTGCGGCCCCTTCATGTTCGGCTCACCCGGCGTGCAGGTCACCGGGCCGCTGACGGTCGCCGGCCCGGCCCCGATGCGGAGGACGACCTGCTCCTTGATCAGCGCGTTGAGCTTCTGGTCCGCGGCGATAATCGATTCGTCCTGGCCGATCTTCACCAGTATCGAGCCGTTGCTGTGCGTCGTGATGGTATACGCCGTGGTAACCAACGTCGTGCCGCCTGTCGCGCTGACCGCCGTGCCGCCCGTCGAGGTCAGGCCGAGCCCAAGCGCCGTGCCTGCGACCGCCAGCGCGAGCGTGCCGCCCGCGATGACACGCGGGCGACGGACCCGGCCCTGGCCGGGTCGGCTGGCATTCGCGATCGCGGGGCCGTGTTCCTGCATGAGATCACTCCAGAGATTATCGGTGAACTTAGTCATTGTCTTGGTGGTCCTTTCTCAGCCGGGACCTCGCCCGGGACAACCGCTTTCGGAATGCGACACGGGAGACGCCGAGGGCCAGCGCCGCCTCCATCGGGGTGAACTGCTCTAGGTCGACGAGCTCGATCGCCGCCCGCTCGACCTCGGGCAGCCGTTCGCACCGCCGCATGAGTGCGGCTCCCTCGCGCTCGGCATCGATCCGCCCGGCGAGCTCCTCGATCTCGTCCTCGTCAAGCGGCCGGCGGCCGCCGAGGCGCGCTGTCGCGTCCCGGCCGCTCGCCGACTGCTCGCAATGACGGGCGAACACGTGGGCGGCGATGCCGAACAGCCACGCCCGGTCCGATCCCCGGCGAGGATCGAACCCTGCGAAACCCTCCACGGCCCGGACGAACGTCTCGGAGGTGAGATCGGCGACCGTCTGCGGATCGCGGCACCGGCGCGCGAAGTAGCCCATGAGGACATCGACGTTGCGCAGGTACACCTGCTCGAATTCCTCCAGCGGCGCGCTCGGCGACTGCCCGCGCGACCGCGCCCTCACCACCACCGGCCGCTCCCGCATCATCTTCACTGGTGCTCTTGCCTCAGTGCTCATGTCCCTAGTTGCGTTTTCGCCTCCGGCTGTGACATCGCCCGTCCGCGGCGCACCGATGATCGAGCCACGCCACCCGTGCGTGACGATCAGCGGCAGCGCGTCCTCGTGCTGGGAGCGGACGTGGATGAAATGAATGCCCCGGCGTGCCGCGGATCGTCCCAGCCACCTTTACCGGGCCCACGACCGGATGCACATTACGTTCAACCCCGACCCAGCCGTAACTAAGGGTCCAGATTCCAGATACCTGGAAGTAGGCCGTTTTTCGTTGACTGGCGCGTACTCCGCCGACATCCTCTGTTCACGGGGACTGACCCATTGGCCGGCAGGTGAAAGGGACGGTGTTCGATGACGCAGGCCATGAGACCGGGCGGCAGGAGAGCAGCACCTGCGCCCTTCCCGCGCCGAAGCCGGAAGCGCTGGACCGTTGCGGGCGGTGTCGCCGCTGTCTGGCTCGTTCTCTACCTCGTGTCAGGTTCCGGCCTCTCGGCGACCATTCTGCTGGCGGCCTTCGCGGCAACTGGCGCGATAGCCGCCCTGTTCCTGCGGTCCATGGGCGTAACGCGGGATCACCCGCGGATACGCCAGCTGGCGTCGCGGCCCTGGCGTGACGGGCAGGCCGTGCTGCGGGTAGCCGTGAGCCACCTTCAGGACGTGTTCGTAGTTACGCCCGGCGGCTCACTGTTCGCCCCCAACACCGTCGAGATCCAGATGAACCCGGAAGACCTGGTATCGCTATGCGATCGGATGGAACTCGCCGTGGTCATCGCGAGCGTGACCGAGGTCTATGAGGAGCAGGTTGCCCAGTACGGCGCCCGTTTCGCTACGCCAGACCGGGCGGAGGTCTACGTGGTCGCGGACGAGCGGATTGCGCGGGGCCGCTACCGCCTCCAGCAGGGGCACCCGGCCACCGCCGCCGCCCAGCGCGAGACGCCTGACGCCAGCTACTTCATGAGTCCCGAACCAGTGTTCGCCTACGCGGTACCACCGTATGCCGACGCCGGCTCGGACGGATGGGAATGGCGCGCACCCGATCCGGCCCTCACAGCCGTCGATGCGCGCACGGTCGTCGATGGCGGCCCGGCAACGGTGCTAGAGAAGGCGTTCGCTCCCGTCCCCGTCTTGCGGCTAGTCACGGGCGACTCGGTGGCGCAAACCCAGACGACGGGTGCCCGGGCTGGGCGCGGGTCCGTCGAGCTGGTCCTGCCGAACGTCCCCACGATATCGAGGGAGCACGCCAAGTTCGACTTCGCTGAGGGCCGATGGTGCATAACCAACCTGGGCATAAACGGGCTCACCGTGAACGGTGCGCCCGCGGCGGCCGAGCATCCCCTGAGCGACGGTGACACCATACGCTGGGGCTCACGGCCAGACGCTCTGGTGTCCCGGGTCGAGATCGGCTGAGGTCCGCGAGCCACGCTATTGTCACTGTGGTGGCGATTGGTCAGCTCTTCCTCTGGTCGGCGAAGCGCGGCGAGTGGACGAGCTGCCCGTACGAGGAGATCACCTGGCTGGACCGGGCGTTGGTCAGCGGCAACGAAGATCTCACCTTGCACCGCGCGCCGCGATGTGCGGGGCTTCGCTTTGTTGATCATGGCTGGGAGCTCTTCAGCCGTGACCCGTCCCACCAGGTTTATCTGGCGCCTGATACCGCCGAGCTGATTCCAGGCCCGGACGTGGTCCGGCGTACGGCGTGCCAGGTGCTCCCCGTCGCCCCGACACCCTACGAAGCGCTGCCAGTCGCGCTCGGCGGCGGCCTGTGGTCGGTCAGCATCGGCTCCTGGGTGGTACGGCTGCGGCACGATGTGCCGGAATCCCCGCGCGTCGAGCCGGCCCCCGGTGGCGACAGCGAAGCGGTCACCCGGGAGAGCGAGTTCACGCGGCACGGCGGCGTTCCTGGTGCGGACGCGGTGACGCGCGTGCGGTCCTATTTCCAGAGGAACGGCAGTGCGCGGCTGGCGATGTCGTTCTACTACCAGGAGTTCATTCTCAGTCGGCCTGCCCCGCAACCTGTGCCGATGATCGACGTGGTCATCGCGCTTGATCTGAGCGGGGAGGGCGCGGTGTCCGACTACAAGAAGCTGCTGCAGGGCTTCATCTGGCAGGAGCGGGGGCACGCCAGGGACCTCGCCGGCTTCCTGCTCGGCAATGGCCTGTTGACCCCGGCCGATCTCGGCGAAGCGAGGCGAGTCGCCGAGGAGAACGAACGCGCCGGAATCTGCGAGCGGGCCCGGCGGCGGCTCAAGTACCGGCCAAGGGAAACCTAACCGACAGCAGGGGCCCGGTTGAGATCCGGGACGTCCGCGCGGAAACGGTTCAACGGGTTTGGGTCATGCCTTTGTTTGATCCGCCTGCGCAGGCCTGCTTTGATGAGGCTGGTCAACGGCAGGTTGCCTAAAGTGGGATATGGAGCTTGGTGGCGAGACGATCTCTGGGCCGGCCGTTCGGCTGGCTGTGGACGGCCTACGCCGTCAGCGCCTATGGCTCCGGGCTGGGGTTCGGTGCGTTCCCGCTAATCGCCGTGCTGGTGCTGCATGCCAGCCCCGCGCAGGTGTCCGCGCTGTCCGCCGTGGGGCCGGCGGTGGGCGCGCTGATCGCGTTGCCGCTCGGGCCGTGGGTGGAGTTCCGCCGCAAGCGGCCGGTGATGATCGTGATGGACCTGACCCGGTTCGCGGTGATGATGACGATCCCGGTCTGCTACGCCTTTGGCAGGCTCAGTTTCGTACAGTTGCTGGTCGTCTCGGCCGTGGTCGCCGCGGCCAAGATCGCCTTCAATGCGGCCAGCGGCTCGTACCTCAGAGCCCTCGTCCGGCCGGACGACCTGCTTGTTGCGAACGCGCGGTTCGAGTCAACGAGCTGGAGCTCCATCGCGGTCGGGCCGCCGCTTGGCGGCGCGGCGATCGGCCTTTTCGGGCCAGTCGCCACCGTGGTGACCGATGCGCTCAGCTACCTGTTCTCCGCACTGGGCATCATGGCGATCCGCGGCCGAGAAGAACGCCCGCAGCGAACCGATGGGGGCAGGGTCCGTGCCGGTGAGTTGCTCGACGGCTGGCGGCATATCCTGACCCATCCCGGCCTGCGGGCGCTCTACCTCAACAACATGCTCGTCGCCGGACTGATCATGGCCACCGAGCCGTTGTTGGCCGTGCTCCTGCTCCGCCAGCTCGGATTCCTCCCCTGGCAGTACGGCCTCGCCTTCGCCGCTCCCTGCGTCGGCGGATTCATCGGCTCCCGGCTGGCCCACCGTGTCGTGGCCCGCTATGGCCAGCACCGGGTCCTCCGGACGGTCGGCACGTTGCGCGCGGTGGCTGATCGGCTTGGCCTTCGTCGGTCCCGGTGTCGTCGGGCTCGCGACGGTGATGGCTGTCGAGTTGGCGATCATCATCAGCATGAGCCTGTACAACCCGGTACTCGCCACCTACCGGCTCGAACACACGCCTAAGCACCGTATCGCCCGCACGCTATCGGCCTGGTCGATCGGCCAGCAGGCGGCTATCGCCATCTTCAGCGCGCTCGGAGGCCTGCTCGCCGACATCACCAGCCCACGCACGGCCATCACGGTCGCGGGACTGCTCATCCTGGCCAGCCCGCTGCTGCTGCCGCCGCGCCGCCCGGCTCCTGCACCCGTTGGTGACCTTGGACTGGCGACCGCTGCGCTTGCTGAATAGCCACGCAAGAATTACCCAAATAACTACCTTGCTTTACATCAGCGGCGTTTAATCGCGTTCGATCTTGTCACAACAGGCCCCGCGGACGCCCTTCAAACACGATTGGATGTCGCCCAGGAGCGTTGACACAGACTCAATTGTAGGCATGATTATGCCAAACCGACGCGGCTCCGGAAGCTCCTGTATCGGGTTCGTGGATCACTCCGCTTGCAGTTCTTTTTTGAGTGGAACCGGCATCACACTGGAGCACTCATAGATCACCAAATCTGCACGTCATGTACCCTGATGCCAGCTCGTCGAGTCGCGTGACGAGCCCATCCAGCCTGAAGCATTTCTTAAATTTGTGCGTACGCAGCGAATTATTCAAGTCACCTAAAGCAATCTACGGCAGCACGCCGATCACAGTCCGGACCAGGCAAACAACAATTTCGCGTCATTGACGAAAGGAAGAGCATTATCTTGCTACGGTTCCGCGATTAGTAGGTGGACACCGTTGGGGGGCAGTGCGCGCCATGGGTATTTCAAGGCGTGTTTTCCGCAGTTTTGCTAGGGTGACGGCCGTTGCCGTTCTCATGACCGCCGGCGCTTCCGCGCCGGCCTTCGCGCCCTGGTTGGGGTCGCGGGCCTTCGCCGATGAGACGACCGTGTCAGTGGATACGCTGCGGACCGGTTCGGACACGAACGAACCGGGCCTGGCGCCCGCCCAGGTGACGTCGAGCAGTTTCGGCCAGTTGTTCTCTACCGCCGTCGACGGCCAGGTGTACGGACAGCCCATCGTCGTGGGCTCCACCGTGATCGTGGCCACGGAGAACAACAACGCGTACGGGCTGGACGCCACCACCGGCGCCGTCAAGTGGAGCGTGAACTTCGGGCCCGCCTGGCCCACGTCGGCGATCGGCTGCGGCGACCTGACGCCCAGCGTCGGCTCCACCGCGACACCCACGTACGACCCGAGCACCGGTACCGTGTACTTCACGGCCAAGGTGAACGACGGCCCGGACGTGCAGCACCCGCACTGGTATATGCACGCGCTTGACGCGTCCACTGGCGCCGAACGGCCCGGGTGGCCGACGATCATCCAGGGCGCGGCGCCGAACAACCCGACTCACCCGTTCGATCCGTTCTCCCAGTTGCAGCGCCCGGGGCTGCTGCTGATGGGCGGCAGTGTGTACGCCGCGTTCGGCTCCCTCTGCGACTTGAATGCCGGCAATTACGAGGGTTTCGTCGCCGGGGTGAACACCACCACTCGGGCTCTGTCGATGTGGGTGGACGAGTCCGGGCCATCGAGTCAGGCCGCTGGTATCTGGCAGGGTGGCGGCGGTCTGGTCTCCGACGGCCCGGGTCGGATCTTCTTCGCAAGCGGTAACGGGATTGCGCCCCCGGTCGGCCCGGGCAGCCCCGTGCCAGGCCTGCTCGGCGAATCGGTGGTGCGGCTGGCGGTCGCCTCCGACGGCTCGATGTCTGCCCAGGACTTCTTCAGCCCGGCTAACGCGCCGATGCTCAACACCAACGACCAGGACCTCGGCTCGGGCGGCCCGGTGGGATTGCCGGACTCGTTCGGCACCGCGGCGTACCCGCACTTGATGGTGCAGGTCGGCAAGGACGGCCGGGTGTTCCTGCTGAATCGCGACAACCTCGGCGGCCGGGGCCAGGGAAGCGGCGGCGGGGACGCTGCCCTTGGGATAATCGGACCGATCGAAGGCGTCTGGGGTCATCCCGGCGTGTGGGGCGGCGACGGGGGCTATGTGTACCTCGTCGGCTCGGGTGGTCCGCTGCGGGCGTTGAAGATTGGCTCGACCGGAACCGGCGTGCCAGCGTTCAGCCTGGCCGGCAACAGCAGCGTCAGCTTTCCCTACACCTCCGGCTCGCCTATCGTCACCTCGACCGGGACGACATCCGGATCGGCCCTGGTGTGGGTCATCCAGGCCTCGGGACCGACCGGGACCAACGGTCAGCTGATGGCCTTCTCGGCCGTCCCGGTCAACGGGACGCTGCCGTTCGTTCGGTCGTTCCCGCTCGGCACCGTCAGCAAGTTCAGCGTCCCCGCGACCGACAGCGGCCGGATCTTCGTCGGCACCCGCGACGGACACGTCATCGGCTTCGGCCAGCCGACGACCGCGCCGCTGACCGCGCCGCCGTTCGACTTCGGGTCAGTCAACGTGGGCACGACCGCGTCGGCGAGCGTAACCATGACGGCGACCCGCGCGGTGACCGTGTCGGCCGTGTCCGCACAGTCCCCCTTCACGGCATCAGTCGGCTCGCTCCCGGTCAGCCTGGCCGCCGGTCAGACCCTCTCCGTGCCCGTCACGTTCACGCCGACCGCTCCCGGCGCCGCCGTCGGCACGCTGACCGTGACCACCGACTCTGGCCCCGTGGCGGTTGACCTGCACGGGACGGGAGCCCAGGCAGGCTTTACCGCGACCCCGACGACAATCGCCTTCGGCACGGAACCCGTCGGCGCGACCAAGACGCTATCGGTGAGCTTCAGCAACAGCGGGACGTCCCCGGAGACGGTGTCCGCCGTGACGGCACCGACAGGACCGTTCACGGCAAGCGGCCTGCCCGCCGTCGGGTCGTCCATCAACCCCGGCGTTTCGGTCACGGTCCCGGTGACCTACACGCCGACGGCGGCGGCCAACGACACCTCGACCATGACCATCACCGGGCCCGACGGGGCGGCCACCGTCACCCTCACAGGGACGGCCGTGACCGGCAGCGCCCAGCTGACCATCAGCCCGACCGGCCTCAACTTCGGGAACGTATCCGTCGGACAGACCGCGGCGCTGACCCTCACTCTCTCCAATACGGGCAACCTGCCGCTGACGATCACCAAGGCGGCGCCTCCGACGGCTCCGTTCTCCGTGACCAACCCGATCCCTGAAGGCCTGGCGTTGAGCCCGGGCACGAGCGTGACCACGACCGTGACGTTCGCCCCGACCACCACGGGGGCTGCCACTGGGGCCTACCAGATCACCTCGGACACCGGCCAAGGGGCGCAGCAGGTGGCCGTGACCGGCACAGGCGTCGCCGCAGGTGTGGTTGTACCGCCACCGGGACCGGGCTGGACGCTGAACGGCAAGGCCGCGATGTCCGGCACAGACCTCACCCTCACGCCGGCGACGCAATTCGCCGCGGGCTCGGCGGTCTATCCGACCGCCGTCCCGTCGGACGGCCTGCACGCGCACTTCACCGCGCAGATCGGCGGCGGCACCGGCGGCGACGGACTCACGTTCGCGATGCTCGACCCGGCCCACTCGACCGCGCACTCCCTCGGCGTCAACGGCGGCGGGCTCGCGTTCTCTGGTCTGACCGGTGTCGCCGTCGCCCTGGACACGTTCAGACCGAAGACCGTGGCCTCGAACAACTTCGTCGGCGTCACCTCCGGCGGGACGAAGGACTCCCTCACTTACACCGCGGTGGCCACCAATATCGCGCCGCTGCGGACCGGCACGCACATCATCGACGTCGCCGTATCCAAGGGGGTGTTGACGGTGGCGGTCGACGGCACGCAGCTCATCCAGATCGCCGTGACCTTGCCGACGACCGTGTTTCCCGCCTTCACCGGCAGCACCGGTGCCAGCACCGATATCCACACCGTTCGCAACGTGACCATCACGAGTGGGTCCACCACGCCACCGCCACCGCCGCCTCCTCCTGGTACCGTGCCCCCGCCAGGCGGCGCTGGCTGGTCGTACAACAGTGCGGCAGCCATGAACGGCACCGACCTGGTACTGACGTCGGCCACAGCGTTCCAGGCGGGGTCCGCGTTCAACTCCGCGGTGGTGCCGACCGCCAACCTGCACGCGCACTTCACGGCGCAGATCGGCGGGGGCACTGGCGCCGACGGCATGTGCTTCGCGATCCTCGATTCCACGAAGGCGAGCCCGACCGCCGTCGGCGTCAATGGCGGCGGCCTCGGCTTCTCCGGTCTTCCGGGCGTCGCCGTGTGCCTCAAGACCTCACTGTCCAAAGGGGACCCGTCGAATAACTTCGTCGGCATCGCCACCGGCGGGACGGCGGACCTCCTCACCTACGCCGCGACGTCCACGGCCGTGGGGCCGCTGCGTACCGGAACACATGACGTGGACGTCCAGGTCAACGTGGCCGGGATGCTAGTCGTCACCGTCGATGGCGGTCAGGTGCTTGACACCGCCGTGACACTGCCCGCGCACGCTCTCGTGGGCTTCACCGGCGGCACAGGGGCCTTGACAGACTCGCACGTCGTGCGGGCGGTGACTATCACTTACTGACCACCGGATCTATGCGGCCCGGGCTTCAGCCTTGCACTGCCGGCAATGTCCCGCCAAGGACGGGCGTTATTTACTGCGGTAAATTCGATATTGCAGAAAACAATTATTAAATGGCAGACTCAGGTCATGGCAGACCGAGTTAATAGGCTATTTGGTAACCGCAGTAAATATATATCCGAATACCGGGACGCTGCGGTTACCGCTCGATGCGGCGATGAGAATGCCGGCGCGGAGCGCCGCAACGGGCGGCTGTACCTGACAGGCCTGGCCGTGTCGGTGATCGGCGACAACGCCATGTCGCTGGCGGCGGGCATCTGGGTGAAGTCCCTCACCGGCAGCAGCAGTGCGGCCGCGTTGGTGTCGGTGTGCGTCTACGCTCCGTCCCTGGCAGCACCACTGGCCGGAGTGGTGGCCGACCGGGTGCGCCGCCGCCGGTTCCTGATATTGCTCAACATCGTCTCTGCCGCGCTGGTCCTGCCGCCCCTTGCCGTCAGCGGGCCAGGTTCGATCTGGATCATCTTCGCCGTGATGACCTGGTACGGAATCCACCTGACGCTTTCCGGCCCGGCCGAGAACGCGCTCTTCGCGGTGATGCTGTCCCGGGAGTTGCGGCAGGAACTGAACGGGTGGAGCCTCGGATTTCAGGAGGCAGGCCGGCTCGTGTCACCGCTTTTTGGCGCGGGCCTGTTCGCCCTAGTAGGCGGCGGAACGGTGAGCGTCTTGGACGCGATCACCTTCCTGATCGCGGCAGTGATGCTCTCGCGGATCCGCCTGCGGGAAGCCAGCCCGGTGCCCCAGCCGAGACGCTGGCGGGCCGACCTGCTCGCCGGATTCGTTCACATCCGCCGCACACCGGAGCTACGCCGGCTGCTTGCGGCGGCATCGGCGGTCATGAGCTTCTCCGCCGTATTGGTCGCCGCGCAGTACAGCCTCGTGCAAGGCATCGGCGAGCCCCCCGGTTTCCTGGGGGTACTCAGTGCCGGGCTTGGCGCGGGCTCGATCGTCGCCAGTATGGCCAGCGGCCGGCTGCTGCGATCGGCCGGCGAAAGGTGGCTGGCCGTCCTCGGAATGTCCGATTCGGACGTTAAATCCGTGTCGCCTGTTAAACCCGATTGCTTGGACCGACTGTGATCAAGGCCGCTGTGGAATCTGATCGAAGGCGTAGCGGACTGGACCGGGTCCCGGTACGAGGGTGAACGACCAGATGACGTCATACCGGTGGCCCGGCCACTTCCGCGGCATGGCGGTTCCGCTGACGAGCGGCAACGAGGATGCGATCACCGGAATGTGGCTGTGCTCCCAGCAAATGAGCACGACCCCGGAGTAGCCGCGCACCAGGCTGTCGGCTAGCTGCTGTTCCTGACCCGTGGCGAACTGCGAAGTTATCGGCAGCCCCAGATGCTCGCTCAGCCCTTGAATGGTCTGATATGACCGGTGCGCGGCTGTCCTGCCTGGATGCCCCCAGGAGGGCGCCACCAGCACAGTCGGAGTTTGCAAGCCAGCCCGCACCGGACCGAAGCCCGGATGGAACAGGGCAGCGAGGGCGCCAGAGCGCTGCCATCCGCGCGGCAGCAGCGAATGCTCGTTCTGTCCGCCCTCAAAGTCAACGCCAGACAGCGGCGGCTTCAGCGGCCTCTCCGCATGCCTGATGATGTAGATGACTTCGGGCGACACGTTCATGCCGTAAACGTAAAGCATGACGTTCGGCCTGATCGGCACCGGCTGGCCGGGCGGAGCCCGGGACCAGGTCCGCTCAGGTCGACGGGCCGCCGTCGTGTCACCCGATCGGGCGTCATGACAGCGTGCCCTCGATCGGGAATGCTGGCTGTGTGCCAGCCCGCAATCTGATGACACCGCGGCGCCGGGCATGCGGCCCGGCGTAACCTGCGGCCGATTCGCCTGGGGGGCAGCTTCCCGGGGGGGAACTTGGGTGCCCCGGGCCATTCACTGGCCCGGGGAACCCAAGCTGGGGCGGTCGGCCGCGGCGCGGGCGAATGACTTGTACGGCATGATCTCGCCCGGCTTGATCACGCCGTCCTCGATCGCGCGGGCGAGCAGCGCGTCCTTGCTCGGCGCGGTCCGCCCGGTGGCCGCGTACTTGGCGCGCGCGCGGCTGATGTACTGCCGGACCGTGTTCTCGCTGATCGACATGCGCCGCCCGACCGAGGCTTTCGACATGCCCTGGAACCACAGCAGCAGCGCCTCCCGCTCCTGCTGCGACAGCGCCGGCCGGGTCGGGCGCTGGTCGGCGAGCATCGCCCTGGCCTGCGACCGGGTCACGTACGGCCGGTCGGCGGCAGCCGCCAGCACGGCCTCGACCAGATGGTCGCGGCCCTCGTCCTTGGACACGTAGGCGTGTGCGCCGTTGTCCAGCGTCTCCATCACGATCGCCGGATCGCTGTGCCCGGAGAAGGCCACCACCCGGTATCCGGCTGTCACCAGCCCGGGGATCTGCGCGGTGACCAGTTCGCCGGACAGCTCCAGGTCCAAGATGACCACGTCGGCCGGCGGCCGCAGTACGGCGCTGAGCCCGGTCAGGTCGCGCGCCGTCTGCACCAGCCGCACTCGCTGGCCGGGATCGGACCGGATCCAGGACGCCACCCCCTCGGTGACGACCGGGTGGTCTTCGACGATCGCCACCGTCACCTGCTGTTCCATCGCGCCTCCGCCCAGAGTATGCCGTCGTCTTGCTGCTGTTCGATAGTGACCCCCTGGCCGGCTGCGGGCAGCCTGATGACCGCGCCGGTATCGGCGACGAAGCTGACGGCGATTCCGGCGGCCACCGCCGCCAGGGTGATCCGTGCCTGACTGCC
>Ga0209881_1000070_pt1 | contig 30393 bp, 30 predicted proteins | sample PersoiDNA2013193_FD_185804 | JGI IMG/M metagenome (GOLD analysis project Ga0209881, IMG submission 185804) | Permafrost soil microbial communities from the Arctic, to analyse light accelerated degradation of dissolved organic matter (DOM) -... | ecosystem: Environmental > Terrestrial > Soil >... | reverse complement strand
TCCGCCTTTTTCTTGGAGACGCCCTTGCGCAGGATGTCTGCTTCCTGCATCGTGAACCCGGCCATGCGGTTGGCGATCTGCATGATCTGTTCCTGGTACACGATGATGCCATAGGTCGGCTTGAGGACGCCCTCAATGCTGGGATGGTAGTAGTTGACCTTCTCCTTGCCATTCTTGCGATCGATGTACTTCTGGATGCCGCCGGCCTTGATGGTGCCAGGGCGATAGAGCGAGATGATGGCCGTCAGGTCTTCGATGGAGGACGGCTGGACGCCGGCTGCAACGCCTTTCATGCCGCCGGATTCCATCTGGAACACCCCGACCGTGTCGCCGCTGCTGATGAGCTTGTAGACAGCCGGTTCCTCCGTGTCGATGTGGCTGATGTCCACCGTCACGTCAAGCTGATCCTTGACCATCTTGACGGTGTTCTGGATAACTCCCAGGTAGGAAAGGCCCAGGAAGTCCATCTTAAGGAGACCAAATGCCTCGACCAGGTTATGGTCCCACTGTGTGATGACGTTGCCGTCCTTGTCGCGCTGCAGGGGCAGGTAGTTGGTGAGCTCGGTATCGGCGATGACGACGCCCGCGGCATGGGTGCTGAAGTTGCGGTTGACGCCCTCCAGCTTCATGGCCGTGTCGAACAGCTCCTTGACTGTGGTGCCGCTCAGCTTTGTACCGTCATCGTACATCTTCTTCAGCTGCTCGACCGCCTTGAGAGCGTCCTCGAGGCCCGTGCCGAACGGGATGAGCTTGGAGATCAGGTCTGTGTCTTTGGGAAGCATGCCCAGCGCTCGCCCAACGTCACGGACGGCTTGCTTGGCCTCCATCCTGCCGAAGGTCGCCACCTGGGCGACTGAGGATTCGCCGTACCTCTCGCGCACATACTGGATGACCTCACCCCGGCGCGCATCCTCGAAATCCATATCGATATCTGGCATCGAGATACGGGCGGCGTTGAGAAAGCGCTCGAACAGCAGGTTGTACCGCAGCGGCTCAACTTCCGTGATGCCGGTCGCGTAGGCGACGATGGAGCCGGCAGCAGATCCGCGGCCGGGGCCGACGGCAATTCCCTTGCGGTGAGCGAACCGGGTAAAGTCCTGGACAATGAGGAAGTAGTCGACAAACCCGCACTTCTCAATCGTCTCCAGTTCCATGCGCGCCCGGGCCGTCGCCTCTTCAAGCTGCTCGGGAGTGTACAGGCGCTGGATACCGTCCATGGTCATCTTCTCCAGCAGTTGGCGGTTGACCTCGGCATCCCATGGCGTCGTCTGCCCTTCTTCGATGTATCGGGGCAGGTGATACGTACCAAGAGGCATTTCGACGTTACACATGTCGGCAACGAGCTGGGTGTTCTGGATAGCCTCCTCATCTTCGGGCAAGCGCTCGTGCATCTCATTCTCGGTCATGACATGGTAGTAAGGCCCGTTGAAGCTCATGCGGTCCTTATCGGTCATCTTCTGCAACGTCTGGACACAGAGCAAGACCTCGTGTGCGGCGTAGTCGTCCTTGCCGAGGTAGTGGCTGTCACAGGTGGCCACGGTCTTCGCGCCGATGCGCTTCGCGATGCTGCGAAGGATAGGAAGGGCGCGGCGTTCCTCTTCGATGCCGTGGTTCTGGAGCTCGATGAAGTAGTTCTCCTTGCCGAAGATGTCCTGGTACCTTTTAGCAATAGTCAGCGCCTTTTCTTCGTCGCCCTTTGAGGCCGTTTCGGAGACCTCGCCCTTGAGACAGGCGGACAAGGCGATGATCCCCTCGTGGTACTTCTCCAGTATTTCATAATCGACACGCGGCTTGTAGTAGAAACCCTCGAGGTAGCCAATGGAAACGATGTGGCTCAGGTTCTGATAACCCTTGAAGTCTTTCGCCAGGAGGATCAGGTGATTCGGAAACCCTGCCTCCTTCTCCTTGTTCAGGCGGCCGTTCGGAGCCATATAGACCTCGCTGCCGATGATCGGCTTGAGCCCGGCGTCCTTCATCTTCATGTAGAAGTCCAGCACGCCATACATGTTGCCGTGGTCCGTGATGGCGCACGCGGTCTGCCCCATCTCCTTGAGACGGCCAACGAGCGGGCCGATCTTGCTCATGCCGTCCAGCAGTGAATATTCGGTGTGGAGATGCAGGTGGACGAAGCTCATGCCGGGTTCCTCACTGAGCTAGGAAGCGGGCAGCAGCCTGTGCCTGGTCGACAGAAACCACTTCGACCACGGCGTCGTAGACAAAATCAAAGAATGACTGCGAGCGCGCGTTGAGGACGATCTTCACCGGAACGTTGGCCAGCGCGTCTGTCGTGCCCACGGTGACTGTCGCCGTAGCCGTGACGGCCTCTCCCTCGAACATGAACCTACCGCTCATACTCCAGACGTCACACGTTTGCCCCAGCAACTGCACCGGCGCCTGCTTCTCGATGGTGAAGAGGCGTGGCGAGAACGTCGCCGGCAGTCCGAGAAGACCCTCACAGCTTCCCTGCAGGACGTGCGCAGCTGCGGCGGCCGTCTCGCCGCTGGCAGTGTACGCCCCACCGTCGAATACATAACCTGTTCCACCGCGAACCATGAGTGATGCCGTCGGATTCACCGGGTCACCACTCATCACAAGAATGTCACTCCTATTCTTGACGATACGGCCGTCGAACGACTTGTCTTCGCCACCAAGTGTCCGGTGGTACGAGGCTGTGAGCTCGTACGCCGGAAGCCTGGAAAGAGAGGAGAGCGGGAGGAGCTGTCCCTCCTGGAGCGTCACCTTGACCGCCTTGGCATTCTTCCCGATAACCAGGTCAAATGTGGCGTCGGCAAATCCCTGCTTCGTGACTCTTCCCGCATAGGTCCCTTCTGCGAGCCCCTCGAACGTGAACGTTCCATCCAGCCCTGTCACCGTGGTCGTGTTCCACACGGTCACGGAGGCTCCGGCTATGGGCTGGCCACCGGATATCACTGTCCCGGCGCCAAGAAAGAGTGGAGCCATCTGGACGGTCGTCGGCAATTGCGTGAGGTCCGCCACCTGAATGAAGGCCTTCTGATACCCGGTAGCTTCGACACCCATTTGTGTCCTATCGGCCTCAACCTGTCCCGAAACCGTTCCGGTCGCATCGGAGCTGAGGGTCTCGGAGCCACTTGAGCCGGTGAACGTCAACGTCGCATTGGCTACGCCCTTGCCTGAGTGCGCAGAGACGATCCGGAGCGAAACAGCGTTGCGGCGGGCGCAGCCCGCGAGAGAGAAAATAACAAGCAGCAGAGCGAGGCCAAGCGCCAGTACTCGGTGGAAGGTAGTCCTTTTCATCATGATTCAACCTCTCGGAATTCGAGTCACATGCCCACCCATCGTCGTTCGCGTGTCGAGCACGGACACGAAAGCGTCCGGGGCCAGCTCGGCAAGCGAGGCGTTGAGGAATGCAATGTTCTTGCGCATTGTGGTCGTCAGGATAATCATGCGGTTGCTGTCCATGCCCGACCCTGAGATCGTCGTGATGCCAAAACCCCGGTCGCGCAGATGATACGCCAGTCGGTACGGGTTCTCGTTGGGAATGATCAGCCAGGTCTGGTTGCCGATAGCCAGCTTCTGTTCCAGCCAGATACCAAGCAGAGCTCCCAGTGAATAGCCGATGGCATACCCGAGCATCTTGTAGATGGTCATATTGTTCAGGACCCGAGCGAGGCCGACTAGATAGACGATCACCTCGAGAAACCCAAAGACAAACGTGTACAGGCGGCGTCCCCTGACCAGGAAGTTCGTGAAAAGCGTCGCAAGAGCCATATCAACGAACTTGACAACGAACACGATCAGGACTGACTCGGCTACCACCCAGAACTGCGCCATGCGAAACCTCCTGTTCCTGTACTGCCGAGTTCAAGTATAGTGCCCGCCGACCGCCGCACAAGCTGGAGTACGCGAAGGTCGGCGCGTGGGAGTCGGATATTGAAATGTTGCGCTGCTGTGGATAACATGTGAACAGTGTGGATAGAATTGTCATCCACACCTCTGGGCAAAGGAGGGTTTGTGGCTCGACCGTTGCGCATCGAGTTCCCAGGTGCCGTCTATCTGATTTCCGACACTGCTCCTGCGGGCCGCTCCATCATGCAGAGCGACGACGCTCGCTTGCAGTTCCTCGCTGACCTCACGGCAGTGGTGGCGAATCTTGACTGGCGTATCTACTCATGGTGCATGTTGCCAGACCGCTACAGCTTCGTCGTGGAGACGCCCAACGGAGATCTTGGCACGGGCATGCGTCGGTTCATCAGCAACTACACACGGCATGTGAACCGCCAGAATAAATGCTCGGGGCGAGTCTTCCGCGGAGCCTATCGGGCCGTCCTCCTGGAACCCGACGTGTGGCTCGTGCCGGTCTGCCGCCATGTCGTTCTCCAGCCCGTGGCATCCGCTGTGGTCGCCACCCCCGAGGAATGGCCCTGGAGTAGTTACCAGGCGACGGTCATGAGCACCCACGTACGGAGTGCCCCGCTTGCCGCCGAGTTTCTACTGTCTCGTTTCGGCCGAACACAGGAAGAGGCTGTCGCCGCTTATGCCGACTACATACGGGCGGGCATCGGCCACCCGACCCCTCTCGCGCACGTGATGCCACCGGGCATCCTGGGAACACAGACGTTCGTCCAGATGGTCACTGAGCAGCTGGTGAGCAGAGCGTCCGCGCCCTCGGTCGCCGCAATACTTCTGATGCTTGCGCGACCCTCCCTGACACAGATCTTCGGACCCGATGTCAGACGTGAGCGCTCGCAGCTCCCATTGCGCGTCGCAGCAGCCGTCCATCTTGGTTACTCTCTCGTGCAGATCGGTGGCCACCTGGGCGTCCACTATACGACGGTCAGCCGGTACCTCCGCGCGGCTCAGGGCGGGCAGAGAGATGTGCCTCCTCCCGTCCGCTGAACGACTCCTCCCAGACAGCATGATAACAAGTCTCCGACAGGTTGTACAACCTGTCGGAGACTTGTTATCTGAGCATGGCCGCTCAGACTTCTTCCACATTATCCACAGATATGTTATGTTTTCATACCTGATCTACTGCACAGGGTTGAGGGGGATAACGAGCCAGCTGATGAGATAGACCAGGACTCCCGTCCCCCATGCCATCCCGAGCAACGCCCAGGCAATGCGCACAATGGTTGGATCGATGTCGAAGTACTCCGCGACGCCGGCCGCGACGCCGCCGATCACCTGGTTCCTGCGTGAGCGGTACAGCCTCCTGGAGGAATCATAGCTGACCCCCGAAGACACCGAGCGCTCAGCCTGCGGACGGTCCCACTTGTCCTGGTTGGGTCCCTGCCCGCCGAATCCAACGCTTGGCTGGGTTGGCGCACAGGTGCCACACATGATCTTGCCATCCACCATCACTACTTCCTCACGGGCCAGCGCCTTCCCACACTTCGTGCAGACGCCGACTGCTTCTTCACCTGGTCTGTCAAAACTCTTCATTTCCTGGTACCTCCCTTGATAAGAACAACCAGTCCGAGCACAAGGAACAGTCCCCCGACTGCCGATTTCCGAATGATGTCGACCACCTGAGCTGAGAAGAGGTCCAGCCCCGAAAGAAACGCAAGAGAGCCCGCGGCGACAGCCACGGCTCCCCATATCAGTCCGTTTTTCGACGTCTTGCTTTCAATCGAGTCAAACAGCGTAGACAACAGGATGGAGAGTCCCGCGGAGATCACCGCTGCTCCGACGAAGGTCGTAAGACTGAACCGGACAACCCCCAGGACCTGCAGGAGGACGATGATGCCGACAAAACCAAGCATGGCACTCCAGAACACCGTTTCACGCGCATCCCGCTGGAAGCCCGTCGCGACGCCGTAGATGCCCAGCAGGATCACAAACGCCGCCACGGGAACGAGGATGCCAAAATCGTATCCCGTCTGGGGAAACGCCTGGAGCAAGAAGTGGACGCCAAAGAGGATGAGCAGAGTGCTCAGGGCCACCCGCCGATCAATGTTGTTGCTGTTCATTGCCGTACCTCCACAAGTTGAATTTGTCCAATTGCGTTGTCGATATGCACAACGAGCTGCCGGTCAGCTCCACTGGCTGCCGAGGCGTTGAGAAACGACTTACTGCCCTCGGCCACAAATCCCGACGACAGGACTTTGCCCAGGACACTCCCGATGGAAAGCTGTGCTCCCGGTTTGCGGGGGATACGTAGTGTCCCGTTCCCCACGGCCGTGTGCAGTATTACGTCACAGTGCCTGCCCAGCGACCCCGAAAAGTCGAGGTCGTAACTGCCAGTGATGTTACCCATGACAAGGTCCACCATATCCAGGTTCCCGAGGCGCGTTGCCAAAAAACCACCGGTGACGTTCTCGATCTGGACAAGGTCGATGATCGATCCGGATTTGGTGGCGTCCAGTTCAAGTGCGGAGGACGCCCCAGCCAGACGGATCTCCTTGAGCCGAGCCTGATCCAGGATCAGTCGGGCTTCACCGACGAGCGTCAGTGTCAGTGTCCCGTTCTCAGGAACCACGACCGTCAGACGCTTGACCCCCTCCTGGACGACGGGAATACTGTCGAGGCACAATCCGTACGTACCAGTCTTCGCACGGAAATCCTGACGGAATCCCTCGCTACCGAGAACGATGCTCGCTGAGGTTACGGTAGGAGATGTGCCCACGACGACCTCGAGGTTGTCACCTACGACCGATATACTGCTCGCCGAAGCACCTGGGAGTGCCAGGACTGTGCCCTCTGCATACGCCGGAACAGCCCTGAGTCCACCGTTTCGCGTCACCACCGTCACGACCGCGGAGCCAACAATGATCAGGCTCACGACAAGGGCCGCGACCAGAACGCGCCTGCGGCCGGTCACGGGAGCAGACTGCATCATGCAGCCCACCCTCCGACCTGGCCGAACAGACGTTCACTGAGAGCAAGACTGCCGAGCAGCAGCCCACCCACGGCCGTAAGCGTGCACAGGACCAGCAAGGATCTAAGTTCGTCAAGGTTGGGCCCGACAAGGAACTGCACGGCTCGCAGGACAACTGATGAATGCACGACGAGCATGTAGGCCCCGGTCAGAAAGATCCCGACGAACAGGGCACCAAACAACAGCGCTGCGACAAGGACGACCACCGGTTCCCCATTCCTCATGCGCGTTTCCATGAGACGAGCCAGGATGCTGCGTGACGCCTTCTCCCGCTCCTGCGCTGCCTCCCACACGTCGATACGGTTCCACACGCCACAGGCAAACTCGGGCGATGGAACAAGGTCGGGAGGACATGAGAGCGTGCTGGCAATCATACGTTCCATTTCCTCGTCTGTCAGATGTCGTGTGCTCATGCAGCACCTCGCTCATGCAGGGCTTCCACCTGCTTCTTCAATGCGGCCCGCGCCCGGAACAGCCGAACTTTCGCCGTACCCTCGGCTACACCGAGTCGTCCGCCAATCGTTGCAAGAGAGCACTCTTCTGCATAAAACATCGTCAGCAGCGCGCTGTCTTCCGGAGAAATCTTCGTCATTGCCTCTACGATCTCCTGCCGTTTCCACGCGTCGTCCCTGTCCTGCTCAGGAGCTGCCAGGAGCTGCTCGTCCGGCAGATCCCCACCTTCACGTGCTGACTTCCGCCAGTAGTCGACCAGGCAGTTATATGCAATTGTCATGACCCACGGGAGAAAAGGGCGGCTTCTGTCATACGAGTCAAATCGCCTGTATGCCAGAAAAAAAGCCTCTTGTGCAATGTCTGACGCCGTTGTCCGGTCCCGGACCTTGCTCGCCAGAAAGGCGTACACACGACGCTCACTCTCCGCCATCAACTGGGCGAAGAGCTCGCGGTCAGCCACTGCTTCCATCCACTTGCTCCTCTCCGCGGTTAATTGCCCTACGTGTTCACCAAGCGTACGGTGACAGGAGAGAAAAGGTTACAGGGGAGACTCAGTGCTCGCCCGGGCCGACCGCCTCGAGATATCCGCGCTCGAGCAGCCACTCAAAGATCTTGCCGGCTTTGGCATAGGAATAGCGCTCTTCAACATCCTTGTAGCCCAGTTCCACCATCTGGTTATCTTCGATCAGGAAGAGGAACTGGATAATAATGTTGCCTCCCTCTGGGGCGTCGCGGTTCTTGTCGATGAACAGGTTGAGGATGTCAAAGTGGGGAATGTGGTGGGGGTTCACTCCCCCTTCACGCACGGCGTTGGCAATCTTCTCTTCCAGCTGCGCGGTGTCGTGGTAGTCCTTAACGATGATCAGTGCCACGTCCGCGTCATATTCGATGTCGCCGCCGCCCGTGCAATTGAACATTGTGGGGCGGTCCTTGGATGTCTCGCTGTCGAGGCGGCAGCCGTCCTTGTCGAACGATGACACAGCCACGATGGGGGACTGCAGCTCGGTGGAGAGTTGTGCGATGAGGCCGGACACCTCGTCGACCTGCTTCTGCAAACTGGCGTACGGGTTGACCGTCGGCACCTTCTGCAGGTAGTCGATGAAGATGGCACAGCGTTCAGCGTGGTGCGAGTCCATGATGCCATACGCGACACTGCGGATGTGTTCGATGGTATCCTGCCGGTCCCCCTCGAAGAGGTAGAAGTTGTCCATGTAGGCCGAGGTCTCCTTGATCGCCTTGTTGAACCGGGTGACGAGCTCAGCCTTGTTCCTGATGTCGCCCTTCTGAAGGATCAGCGGGTTGATAAGTGATTCCTGTGACACTACACGAGTCAGGAGAACGCGCTTCGTCTGTTCATAGGAGTAGTACAGGACTGGGACCTTCTCGTTGCGCGCAACGAGCGTGGCAAGGCGCAGCATCAGGTTGGTTTTCCCTCGCCTCGGAGCTCCGCCGAGGGCGTAGTAGAAGCCGGGGCGCAGCCCTGAGATCGCCATATTGAGGTTGTCATATGGAGCGATGCTCATGCCCAGGATCGAAGGAAGCCCGGTGCCCCGGGTGCGGACCTCTTCGACGTACCGCAGTAGCTCGTCGCGAATTGGCTCCTGCCTGCTCTGGGACGAGAGGCGCGCCACCTGGCGAAGCTGCTCGGATATCTCGGCGGCGAAGTCTTCTACGCGCCGCCCCTGTTTCTCGGCATCGGTAAAGCTGTTGATGCTGTCGGCGATCGTACGCAGCTTCCGACGTGCTGCGCGCGTTTTTAGCCGGTCCAGCATCTCGACCAGCATCGTCATGTCCTCGCCACCAGCGTCAGTCAACTTGCCCACCAGCGTCGCAATAGCCGGAGTCACATGACGTTCTTCGGTCAGATAGGCCGTGAAGAGCGGAAGGTCTATCTTGCCACTCTCCCCTTTGTGGTTGGAGCAGTACCACTGAAATGCGTCGAAGACAGCCTTGAGGTCGCCGTCTTCGAACAGCGAAGAGCTCATACCCAGCTTCTGGAGCTTCTCAAGGTGCTGAGGGGCCGCCAGAGCCCCGGCCACCAGCCGGAATTCGGTCCTGTCTGTCGTCATGGTCTTCCCCCTATCGCGAGAATGGCTTGCCTATATAGTAGCCTCCCGGCAAGAAAGCAACAGACCCGTTGACCGCTACCTGCAACGACGTGACGGACGGCAGTTCGGTAAGGGTTAACCGCAACTGTTCGACCATGAGTGCCTCGGCCGCCTGGCCCTCGGGGAGAGGAGTCATGGCAAGAGACAGGCGCAGTATGCCCGTATTGGCTTCCAGGACCATGGAGGTGACCCGGGTGCCGTGTAGGACAAGTGACGAGTCGCCTCTGGGCGGACTCCCCAGCTGGGCGATCGACTTCGAGATCATGACGCTGCGTGCCATGAGCGCCTGCTTCTGTTGATAAACAGTCAGTACCGGGAGTTTATCGCCGTCGACTGCGGTGAGACTGTAGACGGCGAGGGCTGTACCTTCTTCCAGGCGCCCATCCAGCCTGAACAACGGATCAACCGTGTCCACGTGTCCAAACAGGCCCTCCACATTGTTTCCGCCTACCAGGAGCCGGACGCGACTGACGCCTGCGAGTCTCGTGAGCGTGAGGACCAGGGAGTTCTTGGCCTGCTCTTCTTCCTGAGCTCCCATGCTCAGTTTGAGGACGCTCTCCTCAAAATCGACAGACGCTGTTCGACCGGAGACAGTGACTCCGCGAAGTACCTCCGTTCCGGGCAGAGGACTCATGAGACTGGGATGCGCCGGGCCTTCCATGAGACCGCGTATAGCCTGGAATGCCAACTGAGAGCGTGTCAGCCCAGTCGGGAGTGTGCGGCGTTCAACAACGTAGCGGCCGTCACCACCCACAAAATACAGATCAACCGGTTGTCCCTTGTCCAGCATGGCTGCATTGGTTTCCAGCTCTCGCTGAGTCTTGACAAAGGAGAGGAAGGTTCCTGTGGGGCGACCGTCGACCGAGAGTTCGATCGAGAGGACTCCCGGCAGACTCAGCATGGAGTTGACAACTTGCCAGTAGAGCGCATTTTCTTCCGCAAACCCCATGGGAAACTGATCGCGTGCCACGCCCAGGACCACGTCGAGGATCCCGCCGGGCAGGAGTGTCGCTCTATGCGCAGTGAAGCCAGCAGGGACAGCCGTCGCGAGCCCCTGATCCGCAGGCGGCGTACGCAGGAGATCGATGATGCCCGCCACCTGTTCCACACGCCGTGTCGGCAGTTTTCCCACAGCAGGATTGCTGACCAGTTCCCGGGTTGAAGTGTCGAGATACCACAGGACCACGGGCGTACTCCGCCCACCGGCTTTGCGGAAGCTTGAGCCGACGACAAGGGCCAGAACCAGTGCGAGGATAAGAACAAGCAGCCCCCCATCCTGGGAACGTCGCCTGCCGCTCATCCTGCCTTGTCTGCTGCGAATTGTCATCTGTGAGCCATTTTCTGATTGTCGCTGATCTTCATTTCGTCTATACTATATCACACAAAACGGATGCACATGGTCTGACAACGCTCCGGTATTCCGTCACAAAGACGGGGTGGTTGCACTGGTGTATGTATACGTACGACCCACGCCGTGGCCTGGTTTTTCTCTGGCCGGGGCGTGGTCACTTAGCGCGAGAGCAAAGGGAGCAGAACATGGAAGAACAGCGGTCGGATTCCTGGCAGCACCTGCTCGACATCTTCAGTAAACAACTCGCGCGCCCGACGTTCGAGATGTGGTTCAAAAATGCGACGACGCTCCATGAAGACGACGTTTCGGTCACCATCGGCGTCCCCAGCGAGTTTGCGAGGGACTGGATTGTCAGCAGGTACTATGATGTTATCAAGGAGACGATCGACGCGATCAAGGGCAAACCGACCACCATCGCGGTGGAAGTTGTGCAACAGCCGCCGGAAGAGATCCCGACCGAACCCAGCATGCTCCAGCACAACAATACGTTGATCCTCAACAGGCGCTACAACTTTGAGAACTTCGTCGTCGGCGCAGGGAACCGCCTTGCCTTCGCGGCATCCAACGCCGTTGCGGGCAACCCGGGCAACGTCTACAATCCTCTCTACATCTATGGCGGAGTCGGGCTGGGCAAGACCCACCTTCTCCAGGGTATCGCACACCACATCCTGACACAGACCCCGGACAAGAAGATCGTCTATACGACCGGCGAAAAGTTCACGAACGAGGTGGTCAGTTCCATCCAGAACGCGCGGAACAACAACTCAGTCATCGAGAACTTCCACAAAGAGACGCGCGGGGCAGACATCCTGCTCATCGACGACATTCAGTTTCTGGCAGGAAAGGAACGCACGCAGGAGGAGTTCTTTCACATCTTCAATGCGTTATACGACGCCCACAAACAGATCGTTATCACCTCCGACGTCCTGCCCAAGGAGATCGCCACCCTCGAGGAACGCCTCACCTCGCGCTTCGAGTGGGGCCTCATCGCGGACATCAGCCGCCCGGACTACGAGACCAAGGTTGCCATCCTGAAGAAGAAGGCCGAGCTCGACAAGATCGACGTCCCCCCAGAAGTGCTGGAGTACATCGCCGCGAACATCGGGAGCAACATCCGCGAGCTCGAAGGCGCACTCATGCGCGTCCTTGCAACGGCTTCGCTCACCAACGAGGAGGTCACACTCCCCTTCACCGAGGAGACGCTCAAGGATATCATCCCGGTTATCAACAAGCCGATCAACATCGACGCCATCATGCAGTCGGTCTCGTCCTACTTTCACATCTCGGTTGCCGACCTCCAGGCTAAGAGGCGCAGTCAGGATATCGCAATGCCGAGGCAGATTGCCATGTACTTGAGCCGGGACCTGACCGAAGCCTCTCTGCCGTATATTGGCGAAAAGTTTGGCGGACGCGACCACACAACGGTCATCTACGCCTGTCAGAAGATCCAGCAGGAAATGAAGAACGACGATACCCTGAGAGCACTGCTCGACAGCTTGGTAAAGCAGTTGAAGAGGGGGGTATAACCTGTGGAGAGTTATCCCGACCGTTCCGGATGTGCACAGTGTTGATAACCCGCGCAAGTTATCCACAGCTGCGTCCACAGACAGCACAAGCTATACGACTATCTTCACAAGACATACCAACACTACCAAGCGCCTTATCTTGATGATTATGATTAAGAGAGTTTTTTCATACTAAAAGGAGGAAGGATGAAACTCACGACAAAAGCCGAAGGTTTGAGCAAGAAATTAGCACAGCACGCCAAGGTCATCCAGCAGAAAAGCTCGACCTTCACGTCAGATGCCGTTCTCCTTTCTGCAGACGGTACGACGCTTCAATTGACTAGCACGGACCTGACGACGTACCTGGTGAATGCCGAACCAGCTGAAGTCACAGAAGCCGGACGTGCCCTGGTTCCCTTCAAGTTTTTAAAGGATATTGTTTCAGCCTTGTCTGGCGAACTCATGATTGAAGGAGACGACAAGAAACTCCAGATATCATCCGGCAAGGCGCACTATGATCTAGCATGCTACCAGATGGATACATTGCCAAGTATCCCGGAGATTAAGGAAGGTCGGGAATATCAGTTCAGTCTGAATGAATATTCCAGTGCTATTGATCGTGTTCTTCCTTGTGTAGAACATAATGAGAAACGTCGCCTCGAGTTTCAGGGAATCCTGCTTGAGCAGACAAAAGACTATTTCCGGTTCGTCGCGACGGATTCACGACGCCTCGGATATGTCCAGTTTGACTTCAAGCGTGAACCGCTCCGGGCGATCGTTCCGACAAAGGTCTTCGAATCGTTCAAGCCGGCGGGTGACGTTCATGTTGTTATTACCGAGGACGAGTGTCTATTTTCGTCTGGTGATACGCAGATTATCTCTCTCCTCATCGGTGCCGAGTTTCCCAACTATAACGACATCGTGCCTCGCGAGTGGGAATATACCGTGAATGTCAAGAAGTCAGAGCTGTTGGACTCATTGCGGCGGGTCGGTGCCGTCGTTTTTGGCGGGACCGATGTCATCACACTCTCATTCAAGGAAGGGCGGCTGACTGTTCAGGGCACGGCCCAGGATCAGGGCAATGCCAGTGACGAGCTGGGTTATGAGGGAGAGGCCGGGGGTCTTTCTGTTTCGTTCTTCGGGACAAAACTTCTGGACGGCATTTCCTCCGTCGGTACCGAGAATGCGGAACTGCATATGAACAGTGCTGTTCATCCGGTGGTTATCAAGGACCAGGGTAAGGAAGATTTCCTGTACCTTGTCATGCCACACAAGCAGATGGAGTAGTCGCCCCCTCGGAGGGCAATGTATCTGGAATCGCTTTGGGTACAGGGATTCAGGGCGCTGGCTGAACAGCGTATCGACATCACTGCACCCATCACTGCTGTCGAAGGCAGCAACGGCGCCGGCAAGACGACGCTCCTCGACGCCGTGCATTTTCTGGCCTCTGGAAAATCATTTCTGGGCCTGACAAATGCGGAGCTTATCAGGGACGGGGAGTCCTATTTTGTCGTCGGCGGCAGGTATCGGACGCGTGACCCGGTCGCCGGAGGGTCGGTCAGTCATGCGGTGCAGGCCATGTTTACGACGGAGGGGCGCAAGGAACTTCGTATCGACAGTACTGTCTACCATGGGTTCATCCGTCTTATCGGTGGGCTTCGCGTGGCCCAGTTCAACTTTAGTTCGCTGTTTCTGGTCAAGGGCATGCCCTCGGTGAGACGCCAGTTTATCAATCTTCTGATCGCGTCGTGTGATCGCACCTACCTGGAAGCACTCTCTGCATACTCGGCCGTCATGACACGCAAGAACGCCCTGCTGCGGCAGTCGGGCTCTGGCGTCGTCGATGCGTCCCTGCTGGATCTGCTCGACGGGCAGATCGCTACCCTGACAACCACCATTTGTGCAAAGAGGCGATCAGCTCTCGCTGCCGTGGGTTTGGCAATGACACGCCTGATTGCCGATGGGTTGTTTGAACCGCTGTCGGATGTGTCTATTCTTTATGATCCGCGGCCCATTTCCGCTAGTTCCATCCATGCTATCCGGGACCGGGAACTGGCGCGACAGGCCTGTCTGGCCGGATGTCACCTCGACGATTTTGTTCTGCTCCGAGGGAAAAGTCAATTGCGGGATAAGGCATCACTGGGTGAGGCGAAGCTTGTGGCACTGCTGCTCACCTTTGCAGGTGCCGAATACATACGCATGGTCACGGGAGAATACCCGGTGCTCCTGCTGGACGACCTGGAAGGGGATATCGACATGCCGAACCTTGATCGGCTGGTTCATCTCATGGCGAGGTTCGAACAGGTCTTCATCACAACCTTTGATGTTGCACGTCTTGGAGGCGGACTGAACGCTACGTCCGTACGGCTGTGAAAAGAAACTACAACAATATGGAGCGCATCGGAGAGGTTATCGATGAGATGCGACGTACCGGTCGCCTCGACAAGGGCATCAAGGTTCAGTCACTGGGCGATGTCTGGCCCGCGGTCCAGTCTCTGTGGAGTGAGCGCACTATTGGTGCGTACATCGCCCGTAACTCTCACCCGGCTCAGTTCAAGAATGGAACGCTAACGATTCTCTGCGCCAATTCATCCATCATGCAGGTTCTATCCGAGCAGAGAGTCCTTATTGTAGAACGCTTGAATGCTCACATGGGCGGCAAGCTCGTGACAGACCTGTCCTTTGGGCTCGACAACGTCCACGAGGTCCACATCCAACGGCCGCAGGTCACGTCTTCTGTTGTCCTGGCGGATCCGGACTCTCTGGCTACCACGATTCAGCTATCTCCGGAGCAGAAAGCGAGAGCCAAGAAGGCAGTGCAGGTCATTCAGAACCCCGCTCTGAGGCTTTCGTTTCTGCGTGCTTATGAGGCCTGGCTGCGCTGGGATATCTGGCGACACCAGGAACAGCAGAAACGCCGGACGAACCGGGCGACGTCAAAGAAGTACTGACACTATCCACAGGCACTGTGGATAACTTGTCGAGATGCAGACGCGTTGTCCACAGCGGGTTTGACGCCGTCGCAGGTTCCATTGCAGCCTGTGGACTGCTGTGCAACGAGAACCCGGCATCAATATTATAGTTGAGACTTATCCGGAATTGTGTTCCACAGATATTCACAACATCCTGTGGATAACCCGAACTGCGAAGAACGCCTGAAAACACCTTGTTGATTCGTGCTCTTGTATGGTAGAATGGACACATGAGAACAAGAGTTGCACTGATTGCGCATGACCGCAGAAAGCCAGAGATGATCGCACTGTGCAGGGATTACCAGGAGATGCTGGCTCAAGAGGATCTGGTTGCCACGAAGGGCACAGGTGGCCTGATCGAGGAATTGACCGGCCTTCACGTCACCAGGGTGAATTCCGGAGAGAAAGGCGGGGACCTTCAGATTGGTTCGATGATCGCTTCTGACCAAATCAAGGCAGTCGTCTTCCTCAGGGACCCCCTGACCGCGCATCCTCATGAACCGGATATCAATGCCGTGCTCAAGATCTGTGATGTCAAAGGCGTCCCTCTTGCCACGAACATCTCGACGGCCAGGCTGGTCCTCACCCATCTCAAAGACCTGCAGGACATCGAACAGTCACCTGCAACGTAGGCTCTTCTACAACAACAGCAGACTAGCCAGCATTGTTTCCAGCGTCTGGCTCTCCTGCCACCACTCCTTGCGCTGGAGCGTCTCGAGACGAACGGTCCATCGATGTCCTGTGTCCTCTGCGATCAGGACCCGATAGACGAATGAGCCGTCGCGTGCGCGGAATGTCAGCGCTTCAAGAGGCGGATCGACGAGGCTTGCTCGACCGTCTGCATCCACCCTTCCCCTTCTCAGTGTCCCCTGTTCACGCAGGGCCGCCTCCGGCAAGCCGTTGCGGCGACGTTCAGACACTTCGTCCAATGGCGAGCTGGACTCGTCACAGGTAACCTGCAGGGCGATACGTGGGTCGGTGGGGTTGGATGCCCGTAGTCCCGTCTGCTCGTCCAGTTCCATGATGGTCCAGTCTACAGGACAGTCGAGCGCGACATGAAGATCGGGTCGCACCAGATGTGTCATGTCACTCATGAGTCCATGCCCTGAGGTTCTGTGTTGTTGTCATCCATTCCTCCGTCCCGGCAGATTCGGACGCACTCACCTGCATCCATGTACAGGATTGTCCTGTTTTCATTGTTGGCAAGACGGGGACGACATGAAACAACCCCGGCACAGCGTGCCGGGGTCTCTCCTTCAAGACTGAGCAGGTACTGGAGTCTACTAGCCGAGAGCTTTCAGGATCACGGAGAACGTCTTGGTCGTGCCGTTGCGGTCGGCGACGACCTGGACCGTGTCACCCACATTCCTGGAGCGGATGTAGCTCAGGACTCCGTCGATTGTGGTCATCGGTTTGTCGTCGATCGCGGTGATGACGTCCCCGACCTTGAGCCCGACATCCTGTGCGCCGGACCCGGACGTGATCTGGACGATGTAGACGCCCTGGGAGACCTTGAGGTTGTACTGCTGGGCAATAGACGTCGTGAGCGTTGCTCCCTGGATGCCCAGAGCCGGCCACGTGACCTTGCCGTTCTTGATGATAGCGTCATACACCTTCTTTGCCGTGTTGACGGAGACCGAGAATCCGAGGCCTTGCGCGTCTTGGTAGATCATCGTGTTCATGCCGACGACGCGGCCGGACAGGTCGACCAGGGGTCCTCCTGAGTTGCCGGGGTTGATGGCCGCATCAGTCTGAACAACGCCGACGAGCGTCTCAGTCGCTGACGCCTGAACGTTCCGCTCGAGGGCCGAGATCACGCCGGTCGTGACCGTCTGGCTCAGGCCGTAGGGGTTGCCGATGGCGATGACCTTCTGGCCCACGGTCAGCGTGGACGAATCGCCCAGTTTCACAGTTGGCAGGTTGGTGCCGCTGATCTTCACCACGGCGACGTCGCTGGTGGCGTCCGTGCCCACGACCTGGCCGCTGAACTCACGCCCGTCTTTGAGCATGACGGTGATCTTGGTGGCATTCTCCACGACGTGGTTGTTGGTCAGCACGTAACCGTCAGAGGTGATGATGAAGCCCGAGCCGAGACCTTCCTGCGTTCCGGACGAGAAGCCAAACGGGTTCTGGCTGACCGAGGTGATGTTGATCTGGACAACAGCAGGCGAAGCGATCTTGACGGCGTTCTCGATGGCCTGTTCTTCGGTCGTCACGATGGTCGTGCCGGAGCCGGACGTTCCTACTGGGTACGTGGTCGATACCGTGCGTGCCCAGGGGAACGTTCCCGGGTTGGACATGACGACATAGTTACCCAGAATTCCACCCAGGACGCTGCCGAGCAGCAATCCGATGATGAGTCCCCATACCAGGAACACGCGCCCTGGATTCGAACGCCGGGCGGGCTGAGGCTGCGGCGAAGGTGTGCTATACCCCTGAACAGTCGGGGGAGTCTCGGGAGTGACGTAGCCCTCCACGGTGTTTGATGTGTCCGGATGCTCAGTCTCCTCAGCATCTGGCTTGATGAAGCCATTCTCGTCGATCATATCGTACCTCCTCACCTGCAACAGGTGTCCACTTGTCATATACACCTCTATATACACAACTATGCCTGATTTCGTTACAGAGAGTGTGAGGAAATCGCCACAAGAAGCGAAGCACTGCTTCAATTGTGGACCTGGGCTATTCCCTCAATGCCTATGCACATCGGTTGGCGTAAAAGGCCAGCCGATTTCTGAACGGCTCTGGAGGCGCTGTTATGGAAGCACTTCCGCAAAGCTATGAATATACCGTTTTGACAATTCTTGAATCTGCACTTGCTCATGACTTGAATATTTGTCATATACGCCATACGCTTGCATGCTCGCCAATACAATCCCCTGAATACCGGCCAGTACATCTTCAAAGGCAATGCAGTCACAAGAGGGAACACCCAATTTTTTGGCTGCCAACAGATAAATATCAGGGCTTCCTTTCCAGTGGACAACTTCATCAGTGGAAGCAAACGCGTCGAACAAGGTGTAAATGCCATTGTTTTTCAATACAGGCTCATAAAGTACCTTTGGCAGCGCGGTAGCTACGCCAAGTTTGATCCCCTGTCCCTTTAAAAAAAGGAGATATTCTTTTGCATAAGGTTTTAACGGGACATGATGACTGTATTCGTCAATGGCCATTCGGTTCCATTCTTCGATGATATCTTCTGCCCTCTCTTTTAGGCCAAAGAGGGCGATCGTATATTCTGCAGCTTCTTTAAAACTCTTTGCGGAAATTTCACTGATATATCCCTCCGGTACGGATAAATGGCGTTTTGCCAGAAAATCAATGTCGATATCCTCCCATACCCCCATGGAATCGATCAGTGTCCCGTCCAAGTCAAAGATCGCCGCTTTAAAATCAAGCATCCTCCTCTCCTTTTGTCCGCGAAAACGATGCTCTTAACTGTTTTGCCGCCTCGGTAATGTCCTTCGCGGCAATCAGCGCGGAAACGACAGCGATCCCATCGATCCCCGTGTTCGCGAAGGACGGTATGGTCGTGAGGTTGATCCCGCCGATGACAACGATCGGCAAAGATACGGCGGATCTTATGTCCCTTAATTCGTTTATTGTCACTAGTTCAGCATCGGTTTTTGTCCCTGTGGCGAACATGGTACCGACGCCAAGATAATCCGCGCCATCCTTTTTCGCCTTCACGGCTTCGGCTACAGAAGAGACGGAAACGCCAAGGATCTTGCTGTTCCCGATGATCTGGCGGACGATCCCGGCTGGCAGATCACTTTGCCCGATATGTACACCAGCGGTGTCGACCGCCAGGGCTATGTCGACCCGGTCGTTGATGATCAGCGGAATATGATGGCTGTCGGTCAGTCGTTTGATGGTTACCGCCATTTGATAAAACTCCAGCGAGGAGGCTGTTTTCTCCCGCAGCTGGATGAGTGTGCTCCCGCCTTCTATTGCTCGTTCGACTGCCTGTTCCAGCGTCGGCGTGCTCATCAGATCGCGGTCTGTTATAAGGTAGAGGCTGTAATCGATCTCAGGCTTCATGGATTTGCGCTCTCTTCACAAGGGTTTCGGTGTTCAGTTTGCTGATTTCATCAACGATGGCCACGTGAAAGCTGCCATTCCCTTTGTCGCCGGCGCTTTCTGCTGCAAGCTCGCCCGCAATGCCCATGGAGAGGATGCCCCCCGTCGCTGCGATGAGGAAGTCGGTAGCAGCCCCACAAAAAGCGCCCACCAGGGAGGTACACATGCATCCCGTTCCAGTCACATTGGAAAGCAGGTTTGTCCCGTTTTCGATGTAAACCGTACGTCTTCCATCCGACACGATATCCGTTGCGCCCGTGATCGCTGCTACGCAACCGAACTGCTTTGCCACTTTCTCCGCTGTGTTCCGGCCGATTTCTTTCCCGCTTTTCTGATCGGCTCCAGAGGCGTCAACGCCCTTTGTGATGGATTGGAGCCCCGCAACAAAACGGATCTCGGACATGTTCCCGCGCAAAACGGCTATGTTTACTTCTTTTAGCAGTCTTTCGGTCGTCCGGTTCCGTAGCTCTGATGCACCTGCGCCCACGGGGTCGAGAATGACAGGGATGTTGAGCTCGTTGGCTTTTTTCCCGGCAGCAAGCATTGATGCTATTGTCCTGCTGTTCAATGTCCCGATATTCAGCACCAGCGCCGAAGAAATAGCAGTGATGGCTTCCACCTCGCCAATGTCGTCTGCCATGATCGGGGAAGCGCCGATGGCGAGCACGATGTTCGCACAGTCGTTGACCGTCACATAGTTGGTGATATGGTGGACCAGTGGTTTTTTTGCGCGGACTGCTCGGAGATTTTCTACGATGTTCTGAATCATGTTCACGCTCCTGATCTCAATTGTTAACATTTTTGTGCGTTTCGATCCTTCAGCACGCTTCGAAAAACGGCGTAGACCGCCGCCGTCAACAGCATCGACGGCACTGTCGATCCAACAGGAAGATCGAGCTTCATAAAGAAGTAATAGGCTGTTGTGCCTAAAGCGGCTGAAAGAATGCCGGCGACGTTGAAGGTGGTCGTCGAACGGTCAGCGCGAAAAACAAAATAGTCGAGAAGCACCACTGCAAAGGCCGGTGCAAAAATCGAACCGATCGCGTACAGAAAATTTGCATACTGCTCCATGGGGAAAAAAAGTGCTATCAACATTCCCAACGCCGACATCAGAAGAATCAGCAGCCTCTTTGATACCTTCGGAGCGATGTTCAGGATAGACATGACTGCCGAATAAACATCCAGATAGGTCGTCGTTACCGTGGAAAGGACCACCACAAGCAGCCCGGCGACGCCGATGCCCAGATGCAGGATGATAGTAGCAATATCGGAGGATCCGGTAAACAGTACAGCGGCAAGCCCAGTGATGTACATAAAGGAACTGCCTATGAAATAACCAGAAAAACTCCCCCAGAAACTTGCTTTTGCACTGCTTGCCCGCATGGTGTAGTCAGAGATCAGCGGCAGCCAGGTCAGTGGCATGATGATACTCATTTCCAGTGCTGCGCCGACCGAAAGCGTTGTGGCGGCGCTCCTCGTGCCCGACGACGAAACCATGCCCCGACCGCCGATCACCAGTCCCAGGATCAGCAGGCAAAGCACAAAAAGTAGAATGACTGCAGCGCTGTTGAGGGCATTGCCACCCTTATCGACAACAAGAGCCCAAACCGCGACAATGGCACCAACGATCACCACAAACAGCGCGAAGCCCGTGAAGCCGGCAAGCTTCGATGTGATGGCACTGATCGAATTGGCGCACTGGATGAGCATAATTGCAGTCCATCCTATCAACTGAATAATGTTAGCTGCAGAAATCAGGTAGGAGCCGTATCGGCCAAATGCCATGCGGCTGGCGATCAGTGCGGGCTTCTTCTCCCGAAATCCGATCAGCCCAGTCAGAGACAGGAGCAGGCAGCCGATGAGATGCCCCGCCAGGATCAGGAGTATCCCCCTGAGCAGCCCTAATGGCGCGAACAAGCCGCCAGTCATGATTTCTGCAAGCGAAATGGCTGCTCCTGCCCAGAGGTTGAAAAGGCTGAACGTGCCGAGTTTTTTGTTGTTATGCATCGGGAATGCCCGCTGCTTTGTAAAGGTCGTAAAAATGGTGGGTCGGCCCACAGCCTTTTCCTATGGCAAGCGAATGCCGGATCGCTGTTGTAACATACTCTTTTGCCCGTTTCACTGCCTCTTCCAACGGAAGACCCAGCGCAAGGTTAGAAGCAATTGCAGAGGAATACGTGCATCCGGTGCCATGTGTGTTTTTGGTGTTGATGCGTTCTGCGCTGAAGTGATAGAACCTTTCGCCGTCGTACAGGATGTCCAGTGCGTCGCCGGTGGCATGGCCGCCCTTGACCAGGACATTTTTTGCTCCCAGCTCATAAATGCACTTTGCCGCCTGCTCCATATCTCCGGCGGAGGTTATCTGAAATCCCGCGATTTTTTCGGCCTCCGGGATATTGGGAGTAAGGACATCTGCGAGCGGGAGTATGATGTGAATAAGCGTGTCGACGGCATTCGGGTCCATGAGGGGGCAGCCATTTTTGGCAACCATCACGGGGTCGATCACGATATGCTGCGGTCTGTATTCCCTGAGCTTGCGCTCTACAGCTTCCATGCAGCAGGAGTGCGACAGCATGCCCACCTTCACAGCATCTACTCCGATATCTTCAAAAACCGCGTCGATCTGTTTTTCGATCAGTTCGGGGGTGATATCCTGCATGTCTATGACACGAAACGTATTCTCCGCAACTACCGAGACAATCACGCTCATGCCGTAAACGCCATGGGCTGCGAAGGTTTTGAGATCGGCCTGGATACCAGCACCGCCACTGCAATCCGAACCAGCGATAGTCAGAACTTTTTTCATGGCTCTCTCCTTACATAACAAAAAAGGCACCTGCCAAGTTCAGCGGGGGCCTTTTATCACGTTAATTCGCTTCCCTACGACAGTGTGAACTGACAGGTTCAAAGGGTCAGGTTTTAACCTTCTCAACTCCGAAGAGTTCCCCCGCAATTGCTTTACTATTTCATAGTATCACGTTACACCATGATATCAATTGCTCCCGTGATGAGCCTCTAGCCGAAGCTCAACTGTGGAGCTGGGCCATCTGACCGTTAGCAAGAAGTGTCACTAGGCTCCCGAATTGCTCAGCATACCGTTCCGGATGTTCCGTATGAATGGGGTAGACATGCGTGGGAGCAAGCCGCTCGACGATGCGAAAGAGGTCTTCCTGCGGAGCATGCCCTGAGGCGTGGATATGCACAGAATCCATGCCGGCGAGGTCCAGCCAGCGGGCAAGGCGCTCCTGACTCCATGACATCTCTTCGTTGAATGCTTCCGCCGAGGAGTGGATGTACAGGGAACCTCGCGAGGGGTGCAGGTCACACAGCTCCTGAACGTCCCAGTAGCCCAGCGAAAGCAGATAGTCCGACTGATGGGTCGCGACCTCGGCGGCCCTGACGATACGTGGACATGACCCGTTCAGGACGTCCACGACAGCGTCACGCCGATCCTTTGGATCAACGGAGTCCGGGTCGCTGCCGGCGAACCGCAGAAGGGTCGACCGGGCCCAGTCCTGTTTGATGTCGCCCTTGTCATAGGTGCCGCTGCCTGCGCGCTTGACGTACAAGACGAGCTCCGGATCCGCCAGGTCGATGGTGGGATAGCCGGCTTCTTGCGCCAGCCGGACGATGTAGGCGTCACGCGGGAGGATGGCCAGCCTGCGTCCTGTGGCATGGGCGACGCGCTGAAAGGTCATGAGGCGGTCCAGGTCTTTCATACCGAAGTCTGCCATGACCAGCCCCGAGGCCCCATGAATCTCCTCGAGTGCTTTCGCCTCGACGCCCTGCTCGGACCAGAACGCGAAGCGGCGGCGGAATGCCGCGTCATGATCTGACGAGCCGTCATTCGAACGAAGGTTGGTCCCTTCGATCAGAACGGCATCGGGGTGGGCGGCGGCGAGCGCCTCGATGCTACTCTCCGTCACATGACCCATGCGGCCGTGGAACCTGAGGTCTCCCGTGTACACGAGCGTTCCCCCGTCATACTCGATGAGATAGGCGCATGCGCCGGGGATACTGTGGTCGACCGGAAAGGGTGTCACCCGGCAGTCGGAAAACTGCATGGGCCCGGCCAGATCGACAAGGCTGTGCTGGCCGTGTTTGTTGGTCCCCAGGTTGGGGCGCAGGATGAAATCGGTCACGCCGTTCTCTGGACCGGAGCTGAACTGTGTCTCCTCAACAGCCCGGAGGACGGCGGCCGTGACCGGCGTGGCATATAGCGGAATGATCTCGTCCAGAAACGATATCGAGCCGGTGTGATCGACATGCGCGTGTGTAATGAAGCAGGCGTCGATGTGACCAGGGTCCGTCAATTGTCTGGCCAGTTCAGGCTGCATCTCCTGAAGGAGGGCTGTGAGGTCGGAACGGTAAAATCTCAGCTTTGGCAGCAGCCCTGTCGTCAGGTAGTCGGTGAGACCGGCGGATGTGCGCGGTGTAAGGAATTCCTCGAAGTATGTGCCCATGGTGGCGTAGTTGAGCCCGAAATCAAACAACAGACGCGTCGCATCAGGAGACGTGCTCGCCTCGAACAAAAGCTTGGTGCCACCAATAGTGGTGGCACCATCCAACATTGTAAACTGTGCCATGAAGTGGCCCTCCTTCGTGGTGCCAGTTATCGATGTGTCTACTGCGAGGCCGGTGTGAGACCGGCGAACGTGCCGAGTTGCTGCAGCCGCTCCAAGAGGACATAGTCCGTCAGGTCGATGCCCAGGGGCGTAATACTAATGTATCCGTCGGCTACGGCGGTCACATCAGTTCCTTTCTGCGGTATGGACGGGATATCTCCCCCTATCCAGTAGATGGGGGCTCCAAACTGGTCCACACTGGCGGTGACACGATGCGCGTAGCGGCGGCGTCCCTGAGGGACAACCTGGATTCCCTTGACCTCGGAAACCGGACAGTTGGGTGCGTTGACATTGAGGAATAGACTTCCGTTGAGAGTGTGGCTGAAGCTCTTCGTGAGGGGCTGGTTGATCCCGATGAGTTCCGGGATGAGGGGGAGCATCTTCTGGAGGAACCAAGTGATGGGGCTGAAATCGAATCCAGAGCTTCCTGTCTGAGGGAATGCCGTGGAGAAGGCTACACTGGGGTATCCGGACAGAAACGCCTCGTAGGCGCCCGATACTGTACCGGAGTAGGGCAGGTCGTCACCCAGATTGTCACCATGGTTGATACCGGAGAAGACAATGTCGACCTTCTGGTTAACCAGTGCGTCGAGGCCCAGCATCATGCAATCGACAGGAGTGCCCGAGACAGCCCACGCTTCGACACCAGGGCGGACATAATCCTCAACCTTGGTAGCCCGCAGAGGTTTGTGCATGGTGAGGGAGTGCCCCTTGGCGCTCTGGGGAGACGCGGGCGCGACGACCGAAATGGTGTTATCCGCAGGGATTGCCGCGACGAGAGCCTGGATCCCCTGGGCCCACAGCCCGTCGTCATTGGTGACAAGGATGTGCATGTGTCCCTCCTCAGACCCCGTATTCTGTGCGGGTCCGTCCTCGCCTGCTGCTGATCCACGCAATCACAACGCCAAAGAGGAAACCTCCCACGTGCGCCCATATAGCGACTCCCTGAGCCGCGCCGAACGTACCCTCGAACAGCTGCATCACGAACCAGATGCCGAGGAAGATCCAGGCAGGCAGACGCACGATGGTGATAAAGATGAAAAAGACCAAGGTCTGAACCTTGGCTTTGGGATACAGGAAGAAATACGCTCCCATGACGGCGGCGATGGCACCGCTCGCCCCGATGGTAGGGATCTCGGAGGTGGGTCCGGAAAGCAGCTGGACCAGGGCGGCCACCACGCCGCCCGCCAGGTAAAACAACAGGTACTTGTTGTGGCCGAGATGATCCTCGATGTTGTTGCCAAAAATCCACAGGAACAGCATGTTGCCGAGGATGTGGCTCCAGCTGCCGTGGATGAACATCGATGTCAGGGTCGTCAGGAAATATGGGGCTATCGCCCACGACGGGGCCTCATAGACACCCGTCAGGACGCCGGGGACGAAGCCGAACTGGTAGTAGAAGTGGTTCAAAGCCACTCCCCCGCCAAGGGACAGTTCCCACAGCCAGATGAGACCGTTGGCCAGGATCAGCAGGAACGTGACCAGCGGAAACGTGCGGGATGGCGTGTCGTCGCGGATGGGAAGCATGGATTAGCCTATGCTGGCGCCGTCCAGGGCATGGAAGCAGGTGCAGTCTTCGCTCTCCCCAGGGATCTGCGGGATCATCTTCTCGATGATGGTCACAAGGTTCTTGAGGTTGGCTGTGAATGCCTTGATGACCGCTTCGTTGCTGACGGGATCGACCGCTCCCTCTGCGACCAGCCCGGCGTCATAGTCCGTGATGACCGAGATGTTGCAGTAACACATCGCTTGCTCGCGGGCCAGGGTGACTTCGGGATACTGTGTCATGTTGACGGTATGCCAGCCCATGCGGGTGAACCAGTTGCTCTCAGCCTTGGTGGAGAACCGTGGACCCTCAATGACCACGCAGGTGCCGCCATCGTGCACCGGCAAGCCGAGACTCTTGATAGTAGCGACTGCGATCCTGTTCAAGACGGGGCAGTACGGATCGGCCGTGGAGACGTGGGTGACGACAGGCCCGTTGTAGAACGTTGTATCGGCGCGGCGCGTCCGGTCGATGAACTGGTCGGTGACGACGAGGTCGCCCACCTTGATGTCTGGCTGCAGTGAACCGACGGCGGTAGGAGCGATGATGTGCCGGACACCAAGAGACTTGAGTGCCCAGATGTTGGCACGGTAGTTGATCATGTGAGGAGGCAACTGGTGGTGCTTGCCATGGCGGGGCAGGAACGCGACCTTTCGGCCCGCGATCTCACCAAGCGAGATGAGGTCCGACGGCGGCCCATAGGGCGTTTCGACGTCGATGTCCTGCGCGTTTTCGAGTAGAGAATAGAATCCGGAACCACCGATGATCCCGATTTCAGCACGCTGTTCCATGTGTGTCTCCTTTGTTATACACAGCGGGGCTGTGCATGGTTGCTTACCTGAGGAGTATATCAGCAATGAGCGATGGTTAAAGCCGGAGAGTGCGCCTCCGGGGTGACAGAATCGTGAGGACCAGGGCGACAACGACGCTCGCGCCGAGTGCAACGAAGAAGTAGCTCATGAAGTAATTCTCGGGGAACAGGCGGATGAGTCCGGAGTCTTCAGGGAGGAGCCAGAAATTGTTCGCAAAAGCGAGCTCGTGGAAGGCGATGAACAATGCATCAAAGCCGATGGTGACCGAGGCGGTGCTCAGAGCGGCAACGAGAGCGAGCACGGTGATGCCGGCTGCCCGGGCAACACGGCGAACGTCGCGCCCATTTCTGCGAAGGAGAACAACAAGGACAACTGTCAGCAGACATGAGACAAGCGCTGCCAGATAGACGCCCTGGAAGATCGCCTGGACGTCGCCCATGTGGGCAAGCTCCAGGGGCGAATAGAAGGCGTCGTTTGGCAGAGGTCTGCGGAGCGCAAGGTACTCGAGCAGGTCTGCCACGCGGCGGACGGTTTCAGCCACGTCAAAGCGAGGCGCCGTACCCCCCGTCGTGCCGACCATGGAAAGCAGGAGTCTCTGGAGTGGCATGAAGTTGACGAGGAGTGAAAACGGCGTCAGCAGGACCGCCACTACTGCGGTGGCAGTGGCGAGGACGATGAGTGCCGGCACCGACTAGTCGAACAGGCCGAGTGAACAGGAGCGGACCCGTATGTGCAGCAAGTCGCAGGCCTTGCCCACGACTCTGGGGTCGATGTTCAGCTTGCGGGCGATGGCTATTGCTTTGCCGCAATCGATAAATCCGTCGGTTGCTGCCTTGAGCAGTTCATCGCGGACTTCCTGTGCAACTTCTTCCATGGGAACCTCCTGGTTTCTGATTCTACCGGCAGCAGGCACCGGCAGTACAGTGTGTCATGCGGGAGCGCATTTTCAAGCGGAGCGCAGTAACGGGAGAAGGTCGAGGACGGCCGCTTCGACCGTCTCGATGAACACCGCGTCCTGTACGGATCCTGATACCTGGTTCGCGTGCGGGTTCCAGTCTCTGAGAAGTGCAAGGAGGGCGGCTTCTTCGGCCGGCATACAGCCAGGGAACCTGTTCACGACGAGCAGATCTGCTCGGGCAGCCATGATGCCCATATTGGGTTTGGCGCTTTGCAGCAGGGGACAGCGCAGGACGTACATGGTACGCGACCTTTCCGGGACAGATGAGCAGTTGCCTTCTATGAGGACGCGTGTCTCCACGGGCCACTGCTGAAGCGTCCTGGCCACCGCCTCTTCTGTCTCCCGATGAGGGCCGTCGAGGAGAATGATGTCATGCAACGGGGGCAACCAGGGAGAGCGCTCCGATTGACTCAGGCGTCCAGTATCACCTCCTTCGATGGGCAGTGTTCCAGTTGCAAGCGAGCGTGTCACGAGGTGGAGGCTGTGGCGCGACAGCTTGATATACACCTCAAAAGGAAGGTCTCTTGCGAGCGACCGGCAGATCGTTGTCTTGCCCGAGTGACCGGAGGCCGAGTGAACGACCAGGGTTGAGCGGGCACCAGAGGTCGTGGCCGTCTGCTCCCCGAACTCTCCATGCTGTCGAGTTGTGCCCTGCAAATCCGTTTCGATGAACGTGCGCATTGGTGCCTCCGAGGTCCGGCTTCCTGTGTTTCCGAAGCTTTCAGCCCTTGTCCCGGGAATTGCTTTTTGCCCGGATACATAGATAATATTCTATAAGAGTGTTGTTGGGAGTACAGTTGCCGATTTGTTTCCGCGCGTTTGTTGGAAGCGGGCGATGAACAAGGACAGAACCGGGGGTGCGCTGGTGGAACGAAAGGTGCTGGTAGTCGACGACGACATCGAAAGCCTGCGTCTCTACGGAGATATGTTGCGACGAGCGGGCTATGCAGCTGTCACCGCAAGCACTGGTTGGGAAGGCATTGACCTGGCTGTCAAGGAACAGCCCGGCCTTATCCTGCTGGATCTCCGTCTCCCGGACATCACCGGCCTGACAGTCCTCGAGACTCTTCGCACCGCTCTGTCGACCAAAAACATCCCCATCATCGTCGTGTCTGCCATCAGTAAGGACGACGACGTCATGAAGGCGATGCAGATGGGGGCGTTCGATTATGTCGTCAAACCCATCACCTACGACGACATGATTCGCAGGGTCGAGCTGGTTTTCTTCTCGCGCGAACGTCAGGGAGAGGGAGATCAGGCGCCCGTGCTTATCGTCGAGGACAGCACAATTGATGGGGCGGCGCTGTCGGAGCAGTTGAACAGCTGGGGGTACCAGGTCACCTGGGTTCAGACGGGTCAGGAAGGCATCGAGCAAGCGGCCACCGGCAACTTCGACGTCATTCTGCTGGATGGGCTTCTGCCTGACATCAACGGGTTCGAGGTCGTGAAGGAGATTCGTGCGACGGAGCGGCTGGGCACGACGCCCGTCATCATGCTGACGGCGCTGTCGGGGCTCGTGGACAAGCTCAAGGGGTTCGAGAGCGGTGCTGACGAGTTTCTCAACAAACCTGTATCGTGGGAAGAGCTGCGCGTGCGCATGCGTTCCCTGACGCGACTGAGGGGCATGACCAAACAGCGCTTCGCGTTGTCCGAGGTCGTTGGCGTCATCACGAACGCCATTGAACTGGCGGAGGCCACGGAGCCACGTCACAACCAGAAGGTCGCAAGTATCAGCGTCATCCTTGGCAAGAGGATGGGCGTCCAGGGGCACGGGCTATGGGTCCTGGAGATGGCCGGTTCGCTGCACGATGTTGGCAAGCTGGTCATACGCAGAGAGATCCTCTTCAAGCCGGGCAAGCTCGATCCCTCAGAGTGGGTCGAGATGCAACGACACAGCGAGTACGGGGAGAAGATCATCAAACCCGTCCATGGATTCGGCGAGGTGGCCGATATCGTCCGGCATCATCATGAAAAGATGGACGGTTCGGGGTATCCTGATGGTCTGAAGGGGGATCAGGTCTCCCAGTTTGTTCGTATCGTCAGTGTGGCCGACAGCTTCGAAGCTTTGATAAGCGACCGGACGTATCGTCCGGCGTTTACGCGCGACCAGGCTCTAGAGATCCTTCACAAGGAGACTGACGAGGGACGCTGGGATCCACGGGTCATCGCTGTGCTGTCCACTTCTCTCGACGATCTCGACAATCTGTAGTTCACCCCTGCCGGGGCTGGAAAGGAAGGCCGTTTCGTGAACGTTGAGGTCCAAGCAATTCTGTTTCCATACGATGGTTCGAGAACGGCGCTGGTGATCAAGGAATTCGAGAGTGTACTGGAGGCAGCCGGCGTTCGGTGTGTTGTCGGGAACATGGCGGTGAGCTGCTACGGCGAGATAGATACGGTCCTCTCCACCATCAACAGGGCGTATCAGGCCATCGCGGTTACTGACAAGCTCAGCATCTCTCTTGTCATTGCCAACGACATGCCCCAGATAGGGCGGAAGACCTGAGAGACATGGTCTTCAATTGCGTCCCTAGGCGGACACTCTCCGTGTCCGTCACGGGCGAGGAATGCGTACTGCACTGCAACCACTGCAACGGACACTACCTCCAGCATATGGTTCCCATCACCGCAGCCCGTCGCGTGCTGGAATCGGGAGAGTACCGGAGCATCCTTCTGTCCGGTGGAAGTGATTCCCACGGGCGCCTGCCGCTGATGGAACATTTGGCATTCATCGAATGGGTCCATGAGCAGGGAATACGTATCAATGCTCACGTTGGCCTGCAGTCGGACGAGGATGTCCGTGCGCTGTCACCCTACTTCGACAAAGTCTCCCTGGATTATGTATGGGATGACGGGACTATCCATGATGTCTACCATCTGCAGCGGTCCGGCGCCGACTACCTGCACGCAACCCAGGGCTGGGTGGACGCGTTCTCGGCAGCGGGTGGTTCGGAGGCACTGTGGTCCGCAAAGCAGCGGGTCAATCTTCACCTCACGATCGGTCTCAAGGGCGGCGTCGTTGTTGGAGAGTATGCAGCGATCGATTCACTGATCGCGTTTCAGCCGGCGTCGCTGGTCTTTCTGGTCCTCATCCCCACGGAGGGGACGGTCTACGGCAACGTGCCTG
>Ga0209881_1000069_pt1 | contig 30412 bp, 27 predicted proteins | sample PersoiDNA2013193_FD_185804 | JGI IMG/M metagenome (GOLD analysis project Ga0209881, IMG submission 185804) | Permafrost soil microbial communities from the Arctic, to analyse light accelerated degradation of dissolved organic matter (DOM) -... | ecosystem: Environmental > Terrestrial > Soil >... | reverse complement strand
ACGACGCGGCCGAGTTGCTGTGGTCGGTGTGGCTGCCGCTGTGGATGACCGGGCACACCCGCGAAGGCCTCGCCTGGACCGGCCGCCTGCACGAGGACGACCTGAGCGAGCGGGCCCGGGCCCGCTGGCTGGTGGCGCGCGCCGGGTTCAACCGCGTCGCCGCGGACCTGTTCGCCACCGCGGAGCGGGCGATGCGGCTGGCCGAGCGGATCGACGACGCCTCGCTGGCCGCGGAGGCGGCGATCTTCGCGTCGGCGGCGGCGCTGCGCCTGGCGGACTTCGATGGTTCGGTGGCCCTGCTGGCCAGGGCAGACGCCCACGTGAAGGAGCGCCTCGACGTTGAACGCGACGTGTGGGCGGCCGTGCACGTGCCCATCGGCCGCGGGGACGGCGCGCTGCTGCGCGGTGACCGGCCCGCGGCGGCACGGCACTGGCGGGCGGCCGCAGCCACGGCGCAGGAGCTGGGCAGCGGGTTCTCGGTGGCCGCGGTCCTTGCCGAGTGCGCGCAGGCCGCCCGCGGCGAAGGACGCCTGGACGACGCGGCCGTGATGCTCGCCGTCGCCGGCGACCTGGCCCCCCCGCGGGACGGGCACCGGCCGCGGGCACACCTGGCGGGCGTGGCCGCGGCCGTGGCGGCCGACCTCGGTGACGCGGCGGCGGCGCAGTGGTGGGAGGGCATGGCGGGGCCGGACGCAGCCCCGTTGGACGCCGATGAGCTTGGCGAGCGGTTCCGGGAGCTTGTCCGGCGTGCCGACACCGTCTCCGGGCGGGACTGAGCCCGGCCGTCCGCCCGTACCGGCGGTGTCCGGCCGGTGTCCGGTGGTCTCCCGCGAGCGGGGCGGCAAGAATCGGGTTCATCGGGTCGGCCGTCCCCGCGGGCCGGCCTCCGTCGACCCCGAGGAAGCCCTCCCATGACAGCCGCACCCATCGTGCTCGCCGCGACCCCGCTGACCGGTCACATCCGGCCCGTCCTGAACCTCGCCCGCCACCTCGCCGCCGCCGGACGGCGGGTCACGGTCGTCAGCGGCAGCCGGTTCGCGCCGCAGGCCGAAGCGGCGGGGGCGGCGTTCGTCCCGCTGGCCGGACCGGCCGACTTCGACGACCGCCGCCTCGGTGAGCTGCAGCCGTGGCTGCACGAGCTGGCGCCGGGCCCGGCGTTCCTGCAGGCCATGTTCGGCTGGTTCACCGACATGGCGCCCGCGCAGAACACCGTGCTGCAGGAGGTGCTGGCGGAGCAGCCGGACGCCGCCGTCATCCATGAGGCCGCCTTCTACGGGACGTGGCCGCAGCTGCTGGGCGCGCCCGGGATCCGGCCGCGGCGCACCGTCGGCCTCGGGGTGTTCCCCCTGACTCTCAGCGGGGCCGAGCTGACCATGATGGGGCCTCCTCCCCCGCGCGCCGGGCTCGACGTGCGGGGAGCGGCTGCGGCGTTCAACGCCGAGCTCGCCGCGCAGCTCGCCGGCGCCACCGCGCACGCCCAGCAGGTCATGGCGGGGCTGGGAGCGACGGCCACGCTGCCGGTGATCAGCGACGCGCAGATCCTGCTGCCCGACGTGTTCGCTCAGCTCACCGTGCCGTCCTTCGAGTACCCCCGGGTCGATGCGCCGCCGACGCTGCGGCTGGTCGGGGCCCTGCCGCCCGAACCGCCCACCGCATGGGAGCCGCCCTCCTGGTGGCCCGAGCTGTCGCAGCGCCGGGTCGTCGCGCTCACCCAGGGGACGGTGGCCAACCACGACCTGACCGATCTCGTCCAGCCGGCGCTCGACGCCCTGGCCGACGAGGACCTGCTCGTCGTGGCCGGGCTCGGCCGCGAGATCGCTCCCGGCGACCTGCGCGTGCCGCCGAACGCACGCGTCGAGTCGTTCATCCCGTTCGACGCGCTGTTCCCGCTGGCCGACGTCGTGGTCACCAACGGCGGGTACGGCGGCGTGCAGCTCGCCCTGCACCACGGCGTGCCGCTCGTCGTGGCGGGCGGCAGCGAGGACAAGCCCGCGGTGGCCGCCCGGGTCGCGGACTTCGGCGTCGGCGTCGACCTGCGCACCGGCCGACCGGAGACCGCCGCGGTCGGGCAGGCCGTCCGGCGGGTGCTAGACGAGCCGGCGTTCCGACGGCGGGCGCGGGACCTGAGCGCGGACTACCGGGCCGCCGACCCGGTGCGCGCCGTCCTCGACATCATCGACGGCGCGTGACATCTCCGTTTACGACCGTCTGCCGTGGCTCGCCTGGCCTCGTCGGCGGTGACTCACACCACGCTCGTCACGGTCCCGGCGTGCGGGCGCGGGCGAGCACTGCGTACCCGAGATCTGGCTTCGGAAGGTCATCATGGCAAAGATCATCATCGCGGCTCCGCCTGTCACCGGCGAGCTGTCACCGCTGCTCGAGCTCGGCCGGGGGCTGTCCAGGCGCGGTCACCAGATCACGGTCGTCACCGGCAGCCGGTTCCGCGCCGACGCGGAGGGCGCCGGGCTCGGCTTCGTACCGGTCGCCGGCGCGGCCGACTTCGACGACCGCCTCATCGGCGGTGACCCCGAGCGCGCGGGCCTCGCCCCGGGACCGGAGATGCTCAACCACGACTGGATCCACGCCTTCATGACCCCGCTGCCCGGCCAGCACGCCGTCCTGCAGGAACTCCTGGCCCGCGACCCCGACCAGTACCTGATCTGCAACGTGCTGTGGCTCGGGGCGTTCCCCGCCGCGCTTGGCGCGCCCGGCCTGCGGCCCCGCCGGTGGGTCGCGGTGACCGCGACGCCGCTCGCGCTGTCCAGCGACGACACGACCTTCTTCGGGCCGGTGCCGGTCGGGCCGGGCGAGGACCAGAAGGCCGCCAACCGGGCCGCGAACGAGCAGTTCGCGGCGCTGATGCAGCCGACCCAGGATCATTTCGACCGCGTCCTGCGGGCCCTCGGCACCACGCGGCCCTGCCCCGTGTTCGTGGACGGCATCTACACCGTCCCCGACGCGACCGCCGCGCTGACCGTGCCCGGGTTCGAGTTCGAGCGCGGCGACGCCCCCGACTCGGTGCACCTGGTCGGCGCCCTGCCCGGCCGCGGCGACGTCGGCTGGGAGCCCCCGCCCTGGTGGGCGGAGCTTGACGGCTCCCGCCCGGTCGTGGTCGTCACCCAGGGCACTTTCGCCAACCGGGACCTGTCCCAGCTCGTCGAGCCCGCCCTGGCCGGCCTGGCGGGCCTGGACGTCACCGTGGTGGCCGCCCTCGGCCGCGAGGCCGGCGCGCTGCCGGTCCCGGTCCCGCCCAACGCGCACGTCGCCGAGTTCATCCCGTTCGATGCGCTGCTGCCCAAGGCCAGCGTGCTCATCACCAACGGCGGCTTCGGCGGCACCCAGCAGGCGATCGCGGCCGGCGTCCCGGTCATCGTCGCGGGCCTGGCCGAGGACAAGCCCGCCGTCGCCGCCCGGGTCGCCTACCACGGCCTCGGCATCAACCTGCAGACCGCGAACCCCGCGCCGGAAGACGTCACCGCCGCCACCGAGACCGTCCTCAAGGACACCGGGATGCACGCCCGCGTGGACAAGCTCGCCCAGGTATACGCCGCGCACGACGCGCTCAGCGAGATCGAACGACTGACCCTCAGCTAACAGCCCCTCCTCACCCCGCACGGCACCCGCAGGGGATGTGCAGGGGATGTGCAGGGGATGTGCAGGGGATGTGCAGTGGATGTGCAGGGGATGTGCAGGAGCGGTCCCGGTACGTCTTCCCGACTGAGCGAGTCGTCCAGGACATGGGTAGGCCGGATGACACCGGGTCGTGGTCCTACCTGATGCCGTTGGTAAATCCCGGCCAGTAGCCGACCTGCCTCAGGGCGCGGGCCCTGAGGCAGGCGGGCGCCGCCGTCGTTAGCGCAGAAGGGCCGCGGATGCCTGGGCAAGGAGCCATTTCTCGGCTTGTGCCAGGGACCAGCCGTTCTCGTCGGTCAGGGTGAAGTAGGAGGAGTGGCCGAAGTAGAACCACAGGATGTCGGCTGCGGCGGCGGCGCTGGTACCGGGCTTGAGCGCCCTGGTGTCGGCGAGCCGCTGCGCGGCAAGGAGTACCGCCTGGCGGTAGCTGGCGGTGACGGCGGCCAGGGATTCGGCGACTCGGGGGTCGTGCGGTGCGGTCGCCAGCACCGTCCGCATGACGTCGCCCCATTGCTCGCGTGCTTCGCGGGTGCCGGCGGCGGTTGCGCGCAGGATCGCCTCGCCGTCGCCGAGGGCGGCGATGCGCTCGAGGGTGGCCGCGATGACGGGCGCGTTCTGCCATTCGTCGGTCAGGGTGCGCAGCAGGCCGTGCTTGCCGCCGCCGACGGCGTAGACGGTGGCGGGCGCGACCCGGGCGGCGGCGGCGATGTCCTCGACGGTGGCGGCGAAGAAGAAGCCCTTGGCCGCGAACAGCGCGCGCGCCGCGTCGATGATGGCCCGGCGGGTGAGCGCGGCGTAGTCGGCGCGCCGGCTGCGGAGGCTCTTGGCTTCGGTCACACGGAGCACCATATACAGCCTGCTCGTCAGAGTGAGACTCTGATTAAACGACAGATACTAACAAAAACAGAGAGATGCTCTGCTAGTCTGGCGCCCATGGACGAGGTACTGGAGATCCGGAACGCGGCCGTTCCGAACGACCCCGCGGATATCGCGGCCCTTATGGACATGATCCTTGGCGTGGTCAAGGTCTAGTGTCCTGCACGCGGTCGCCGCGCTTCATATCGTTGATCACCTGGCCGACGGCGCCCGGACGGCGGAGGAGGTGGCCGAACGCGAGGACAGTCATGCGCGGGCCACCTATCGTTTGATGCGCGCGGCCGCCTCCCTTGGCGTGCTGAGCTATGAAGGGGAACGTCGCTTTGGCCTGACCGGGCGAGGCCACCTGCTGCGTGAAGGCGTGCCGGGTTCCCTCCGCTCCTTCGCTCCGTTCCAGACCGGGAATGCGCAGTGGCAGTCCATGAGGTTGTTCCCCGAGGCGATACGGCAGGGCGCCAGCCAGACGAAGAATGCGACAGGGACGGATCTCTTCGGCTACCTGGCGCGGCCGGAAAACGCCGGAGAGGCAGCGCTTTTCGCCCAGGCGATGGCCAACTTGTCCAGCCTGACGGTTCAGGGCGCCGTGGCCGCACTCGATACCACGGGCGTGTCGACCGCGGTGGACGTCGGCGGCGCGAATGGGCCGTTCATCCTCGAGATTGGAAGGTCAGCAGCATGAGTGACGTGATCATTGTGCATGGAGCCTGGCATCAGCCGGCGCACTACCAGAGCCTGGCCGGGTTGCTGCGTTCTGAGGACCTCAGTGTTGAGGTGCCCGACTTCCACGGACTGTCGCTGGATGAGAGCACCGCGCTAATCGAGGATATCGTCGCCGTCGACGAGCGTCCTCCGGTCGTGGTCGGGCACTCCTTCGGGGGAGTGGCAGCGGGTACCGTTCGCGGAGCGGCGGTGTTGGTCTTCTTGACCAGCTGGATTCTTGATGTCGGCGAATCGCCTGCTCGGCTGCTTGGCGAAGCGCAGGAGATCACTGGGGCACCCGCCGAGGGACTGCTTGTCAAACCGGATGACGAAGGTTGGCTACGTCTCGACCCGGCCGATGCCCGCGAGAAGCTGTATGCCGGACTCGATGAGGACACGGCCATCCGAGCGGTCGAGCTGCTGCGCCCCGAGCCGCCTTCCATTTTCGGCGCCACCCCGAGTCGCGTGAGCTGGCGCAACACCCCGACCATCTACATCGCTGGACGCGATGACCGGGCCATCGACCCGGTTCTGGTACGGCGCTTCGCCGCCCGCTGTTCGACTGCCGAGACTTGGCCCACAGGTCACTCGCCCTACTTGAGCTGCCCCGGTGCGGTCGTCGATGTGGTCCGTCGCTGGCGATAACCGCAGAACGCCCGCATCGAGATGCTGGCGAACGACGGGGTGGCGAACTTCGAGCTGGAGGGCGGCAACTCGCAGGCGGGGGACTGACGACGTTCTGGGACGAGTCCCTGCCCAGCTGGCCATCAGCGGCCCCTGGCACTGGCAGGATCTGTCGGCGAACTACGCGACGCCGACGTCGGTCGATAGTCCCTCCCCGCTGCTCCACTACGACACCAGCGGCGGCGTGGCCTTCACCAGCGTCTGCACCATCGACTCCTCCGACAACGACCTGCAGGAGACCTACCTGTCCAACGTCGGGTTCCCCGGCGACTCCTGGGTCACCCAGAATCTGTCCAGGAACTACAACACGCCGGCCGCCGACCCGCCCGGCAGCGTCATGTACTCCCCGTCGTCGGGCAGCGAGGGCTGGGGTACGCCAGGGTGATCCGGCTCGCGCACGCCGGGGCGTCCAACGGCGTCCTGCGTTGCCGGCCGTACCGTCGGTCTGCACGAAGACGGCACCGCCGCCCCCGGAAACCTTGTGGTGCACGGTCGTGGCGCCGGCCCCCGCGCCCAGCAGCGCGGCTACCCGTGCCCCGGTCATGCCGTGACGAGTCAGGGCCGTCATGCGTTCTCCTTATGCGGATTGCTGGCTAACTGGATAAGCGGATGAATTGCCGGCCGGGCACTACCGGCTGGTCCGCGGCCCCCGCTCGCGGGCCGCGGACTGGCCGCCGCGCGCCCGTGGCCGCCGGGGCCACCGCGCGATTCCGGGCCGGCACCGGCCATCAGGGCCTAACCGGCTCACGACGGACCTCCTCACGAACGGGCCGTGATTCACTAGCCGGCAGCAGGCGGGGCTAGGCGGGCCCCACAGAAGGGCCTGCCCGGCGGTAAGCATGCCGGGCAGGCCCTTCAGGCTCGTGTATGCGGTGACTCAGGACTGGATCGTGACGCGGGCGGTGATCTCCTCGCAGTTGTAGGGTCCCGCGGCCGCGGCGACGGTGTAGAGCAGCTGGCTGTTGTCGGGGGAGCGCAGCAACTCCGGGCTGTAGTTGGTGTTGCAGGCCGAGGGGGCTCCGGCGGTGGGGATGGCCGGGGCCGGGATCCAGGACCAGGGCCCGGTCCCGCCGTTCCGGTTGGTGAGGATGATGTTCTGGTGCGGCGGGACGGTGCCGGACACGCTGGCCTCATAGCGGCCGGACAGGTACAGGGTGCTGCTGACCGGGCCTCCGTTGTTGACGCTGGTGATCACCGGGGTGCCCTGCAGGAAGAGCCCGTCGCTGGTCTCGGCCACGGTGCCAAGCGTCACCGGGCCCGACGGGGTGCCCGCCGGGTCCGATGCCCAGGTGGTGCCGTCCGGGGAAATCTTGACGTGCACACTGCAGGCCTGCGGCCCGCACATCTCGTAGCTCAGCGCGTACCCGCCGTACCCCAAGCCGATCGGCGCGACGGTGGCCATGCCGGGCCGGTCGGCCGGGAAGGAACTGGCCACGACCTTGATCTCGCCCGGCCCGGCGCTGGCGGAGCCGCCGGCGTTGGCGCTCCAGGTGTTGCCGCCGTCGCCGGAGATGATCTCGCCGAGGAACTGGCTGTAGGTGGCGTGCTGCCGCTCGTCGGAGAAGAACATCGCCAGGTCCCCGGACTTGTCGACCATGACGAACGGCTCCCACACCCCGTCCCCTGGACCGCCGGAAGAAGACTGCACCACCCCGACGTAGGTCCAGTGGGCGCCGTGGTCGATGCTGAGCCACTCGCGGATGGTCGCCCCCGTGTTGCTGCCGTTCACGGTGTTCCCCAAGAGCATCAGCGTCCCGGCCGGGTAGCTGCCGAGCTGCTGCGGGTACTCGAACAGGAACGGGGCGAGGGAGCCAATGTCCCCGGGCACGGTGGACAGGGTGGACCAGGTGGCGCCGTCGTCGGTGCTCTTGCGGATCTCGTAGTCGGTGATGGCGCCGCCGCCGGCCGAGTGCTCGAAGGTGGCCAGCAGGGTGCCGTTGGCCGACCCGGCGTAGGCGAGCCGGATCATCCGGGCGTACCCCAGGCTCTCGCTGCCCGACGACGGCGCGTACATGACGCTGCCGCCGCCCTGCTCACCGGCCGGGGTGTGGTACTTCGCCGACAGGTCCTGGGTGACCCAGGCGTCGCCGGGGAACCCGGCATCGGGCAGGTAGGTCTCCCGCAGGTCCCCGGTTGAGGCATCGGTGGTGTAGACGCTGGCGTAGGTCAGGCCGCCGCTGGTGTCGTAGTGGACAAGCGCGGAGGGACTCTGCACCGACGCCGGGACACTCGTGTTGGCCGACAGGTCCTGCCAGTGCCAGGGACCGCTGATGGCCGGCAGGTAGGCCTCCGTCAGGTGATCGCCGGGGTTGCTCAGGTAGTACACGCTGGTGTACCCGTCGTGATACAGCGCCGTCGGCGCGACGTTGAGCGCCTTCGGCACCCCGGAGTTCGCGGTCAGGTCCTGGGTCAGCCACCCGTCGCCCATCGCCGGCAGGAACGTCTCCTGCAGGTCCCCCTGGCTGCCGACGGTGTACACGCTGACGTACCCGTTATGGAACACCGCGGCCGGCGTGACATGACTCGGGGGAGTGCCGAACTCCGCCGACAGGTCCTGGGTGGACCACCCGGCGCCCATGAACGGCAGGTAGGTCTCCTGCAGGTCACCCTGGACGTGCGTGCTGTCTCCCGCGTCGATCGTGTACACGCTGACGTACCCGTCGTGGACGACCGCGACCGGCGACGTCCCGGTCATCACGGCCGGCGTGTTGTACTTGGCCGTCAGGCTCTGGGTCTGCCACGGGTCACCGGGGAACCCGGCGGCCGGCAGGTACGTCTCCCGCAGGGCGCCGCTGACCGCATCGACGGTGAACACGCTGGCGTACCCGTCGTGGAACACCGCGGCCGGGGACGACCCGGCCGCGACCTGCCAGACGGTGGTGGCACCGAACGTGGCCGACAGGTCCTGGGTCTTCCACCCGACACCGGTCGACGCCGCCCCCGGCAGGTAGGTCTCCTGCAGGTCCCGGCTGGCCGCATCGACGGTGTACACGCTGGTGTACCCGTCGTGATACAGCGCCACCGGCACCGTCCCCGCCTTCACCGCCGGGGCCTGGTAGTTCGCCGACAGGTCCTGCCAGACCCACTGCTGGCCCATCGCCGGCAGGTAACTCTCGTCCAGGTGACCGTTGGACGCGTCGACGGTGTAGGCGCTGGTGTACCCGTCATGCACCACCGACCAGCCCGCCGCCGCCCCCTGCTGCACGTACACCGGCGGCACGTTGTACTTCGCGAACAGGTTCTGGGTCACCCACGAGTCGCCGGGGAACCCCGCATTCGGCAGGTACGTCTCCTGCAGCTGCGCGGTGAACTCGCCGATCGTGAACACGCTGGCCCAGTCGAGGTTGCCGCTCGTGTCCTGGTGGAGCAGCACGATCGGGGACTGGTCGGTCACCGGCGTGCCGTAGTTCGCCGTCAGGCTCTGGCTGACCCACGGGTCACCGATGGCGGGCAGGTAGGTCTCCTGCACCTGGCCCGTGCCCTGGTCGGTGGTGTAGACGCTGGTGTAGCCCATGTGGACCAGCGCCTCCGGCTGGGTGCCGGGCGCCACCGGCGGGGTGTGGTAGTTCGCCGACAGGTCCTGCGAGACCCACTTGTCGCCGGGGAACCCCTGGTTCGGCAGGTAGGTCTCCTGCAGGTCCCGGCCGGCCTGGTTCACGGTGTAGACGCTGGTGTAGGCGTCGCAGCCCGACGACCCGGCCCCCGCCCCGGCACTGTGCACCACCGCCGTGGGCGTCGTATCCGTCGGCGGGGTCCCGTAGTTCGCCGACAGGTCCTGGCTGACCCACGGGTCACCGATCGCCGGCAGGTACGTCTCCTGCAAGTGCTTATTGCTCCCGTCGACGGTGTAGACGCTGGTGTACCCGCAGTGCACGATCGCGACCGGCGCCGTCCCCGGCAGCACGCCCGGCGTGTGGTAGTTCGCCGACAGGTCCTGCGAGACCCACCCGTCACCGGGGAACCCCTGGTTCGGCAGGTAGGTCTCCTGCAGGTCACCGTTCCTGTTCACGGTGTACACGCTGGTGTACCCGTCGCACCCGGCCGACCCGGCCCCCGCCCCGGCGCTGTGCACCACCGCCGTCGGCGTCGTATCCGTCGGCGGGGTGCCGTAGTTCGCCGACAGGTCCTGCGTCTGCCACGCGATACCGGTGGACGCGGCACCGGGCAGGTAGGTCTCCTGCAAGTCGCCGCTCGCCGCGTCGACCGTATACACGCTGGTATACCCGCAGTGATACACCGCCACCGGCTCCGTGCCCGCCATTACCACCGGCGTGTGGTAATTGGCCGACAGGTCCTGCGTGCTCCACGAGTCGCCCATCGCCGGCAGGTACGACTCCTGCAGGTGCCCGTTGGCCGAGTCCACCGTGTACACGCTGGAGTACCCGTCATGAACCACCGCCTGCCCCGCCGCGCTCGGCGCCGCGGCCGAGGCCGGGCTGGAATTGCCCGAATAGCCGGCCGCGACGATGTTGGCCTGGACGGCGGCGTCGGCGGTGTCGGACGGGTAGCCCGCCGTCATCACGCCCTCGAAGAACGAGCCGACGTCCCAGTTGCTGTTGTCACCGCCGGTGCCCAGGATGATCGCGCCCTCCTGGTTCATGGGCGTATAGCCGGAGACATTGGTCGGCAGCGACCCGTTCCACCAGGTCGACAGGCCGCCGGACTGCGCGTCGCCGCCTTTGAGCGCGTAGGTCGTCTGCCCGTCGTTCTTCAGCAGCGCGGTGACGAAGTCGCTGCTGTTCCCCTTGTTGGCCGTATTCGAGCCGTTCCCGCCCTGGAACAGGCCGTTCTCCATGTCGGCCGCGACCCACGGGCCGCTCCCCGTACACGGGGAGTAGAAGCAGTTGGTGCCGAAGTTGACGGCATCCATGTGCCCGTTGCCGTTGTCCTGGCTGTTGATCTCGGCGTTGCCGAAGTCGAAGCAGCAGCCGTTGTTGACATGGGTGCCTGAGGCCACCATGTACATGCCCTCCGGCTGGCCGGCGGTCGCGGTCCCCGTCGCGTAGTTGTTCCGGTACCCGGTCCCCGGCTCGACGTCCAGGCCGTACGCCTTATTGCCGCCGATCGTGATCGGCAGCGCGGCGGCGTCGGCACCGTTATCCGCCGCGTGAGCGGCGCCGCCGCCCGGCGCGGTGGTCAGGTCATTCTCCTGGGGCGACTGGTCGTAGAGGATGGTGACGGTGCACGTGGTGCCCGCGCAGAACGAGGCCTGCTGCGAGGCGTCGACATCCCCGCCCGCCGCCAGCAGGCCGATGTCGGCCGTCGTTCCGTCCGAGGCCCGCCGGACCTGGTACAGCGGCCCGTCATAGTCCGAGTACATCGCCCGGGTCATGCTGTAGGCCCCCACGCACGGGGTGCCGTAGAAGACATAGATGTCGCAGACCGACCCGCTCGGCGCCGACGCGGGGACCGGCTCGGAGATCCAGTTCATCTCCATGGCATAGATCATCGCGCCGATGAACGAGTTGGCGACAATCTGCTGCCCGGCGGCGTTCGGTGTCACCCCGTCGGCATTCAGGTCGGCGGTCGTCAGGGCGCCCATGTCGGCCAGCCCCACCCGCTGCCCGGCCGCCACCTTGGCGTCGACCAGCTGCGCCAGCGACGTGTTGTACGCGGTGACCAGGGCCTCATCCGCGGCGTTGGTGGTGGGGCCGAGGGTGCCGACGATCACCACCGCGGAGGGGTCGGCGGCCTGGACCTGATCGATCAGGGCCGACACCCGGGCGGCCGCGCCGGACGAGTCACCGTCCTGCAGGTCCCAGGTACCCGCCTGCAGCAGCACCACGTTCGGCTCGTACTTCGGGATCGCCGTCGCGTCCTGGGCGGCGAGAGCACTGATCTCCTCGTCCGCAGTCCCCTCCTCCGGGGTACCGCCGCTGGAGGTGTCGTCACCGACGAAATCGACAGATCTCGCGAAGCTCCCCGTGGTGGCGAGCAACTCCCACTCTTTCATCCCGAGCAGTGCCGCGTCGGAGATGCCGCTAGCGGTGCCATTGGCGGTGCTATTGAGCGGATCGACCGGGTCACCGGTGACCATGATCTTGAGGTTCGGCGGCTCCACGGGGGGCTGCTCATTGGGCTCCGCGGCGGCCCGCAACCCGCCAAGCTGGACCGCATAGTGGTCCCCCTGGCGTCCGTCCAGCCGGTAAACCGGGGCGTTAGGGTAGCTCGGGTCGTTACTGACGAAGTAGTCCAGTTCGCCGCCGGTCACGCCGTTGCCCTGGTGGGTGGCCTCACCACTGTTGTAGATATGGGCGCCGGGCGGGATCCCGGTATTGTTGTTCTGGGCCGCCAGGTCGGCAGGATCCCGGTTGAAGTCGCCGCCGATGGTGTAGGTGTAGCTGTGGCCGGCGGCGGTACCCCAGCTGTCGACCGCGGTGTCGATATCGTCCAGGAGTGCAGAGGAGTCGTTGCCGCCGCCGGACAGGCCGTGGATGCTGAAGTACCAGTTGTTACCGAAGCGGACGCCAAGCGCCGCCCGGCCGGCATTGACCCGGTTGGGCACCACCCGCACCTCGTCAGGCACCGCCCTGGTGACGATCGCGATGTTGACCCGGCCGCCCACCGCCCTGGGGTTGGTGGGATCGTCGGTCTGCAGGAAATACACCTGGGCGAGACTAGCGGGCGCGCGACCAGTTCCCACCCCCCACAGGTAGTGCCGGACCGTGTTCCCGTCGGTGATGATGTCGGCTTGCTGCACCGCGCCGGGCGGACCCGAGGGCCCGGCCTCCTGTACCAGCACGATCGAGGCGGCCTGGATGTAGTTGCGTATCTGCGTGGTCCACTTGCTGTCCGTGTTCCTGCCGTCCTCCGCAGTCGCGCTCGCGCCCTGGATGTTGTTGGTGATAACCGTGGTCGCCGACAGGGGCAACGCGGCGGCGGGCGCAGCGAAATGCACGCTGACCAGCAAGGCCGACAGCAGCGACACCACCGCGAGCAGCACCCGAGGCAACGTCATCACCTGCCATTTACGGCGTGTTCCACGGGGCGCTGCCAATGCAACCATCACAAGGCTTCCTTTTCCGGTAAGCGGGCGTTCGCGACGAAGAAACAGGGCAATTCCCAAGAAACCGACCACAGATCAACTTAAGGCAGCAAAGATCCAGCCGATTGCGCGAGTAACCGGGCCGGGAATCCGGCCGGGCGACGCGCGCTTGTTGCGTCTAGATGTCGGGTGCGGCCACGCCGGGCAGCGGGGTCTAGGCGAAAACGCCGTCGGGGTCGTAGGCCTTCTTGACCGCGATGAGGCGGGCGGCGTTGGGGCCGTAGGCATGGTCCACCTGCTCGGGCTCATCGGCGGTGAGCAGGTTGGGGTACCCGCCCGGCAGCACGTGCGGGCTCAGCCGCTCGGCCGTGGTGTCAGCCCATCGCCGGTGCCCGGCCGCGCTGCCGGTGTCCTGGCCGGAGTCCTGGTCGGCGGCCGACCGCCAGGACGCCAGGATCTCGGCCATGAAGTGCGGCTGGCGGATGCCGAACGCGGTGGCAGGCAGCGGGACCCTGGCCGGCGTCGCCGCACCGCGGCCGGGCGTAGCGGCACGGCCGCGGTCCAGATCTCCAGCACTTCGTCCATAGGCACCAGATTATCAGAGTATTACTCTGGTTTTGTAAGTATATGTCGTTTTATCAGAGTGACACTCTGATAAACAGGGCGCGTATCCTACTCCGTGTGACCGAAGCCAAGAGCCCCCGCGGGCGGCGCGCCGACTACGCCGCGCTCACCCGCCGGGCCATCATCGACGCGGCGCGCGCGCTGTTCGCGGCCAAGGGCTTCTTCGCCGCCACCGTCGAGGACATCGCCTCCGGCGCCCGGGTCGCGCCCGCCACCGTCTACGCCGTCGGCGGCGGCAAGCACGGCCTGCTGCGCACCCTGATGGACGAATGGCAGAACGCGCCCGTCATCGCGGCCACCCTCGAGCGCATCGCCGCCCTCGACGACGGCGAGGCGATCCTGCGCGCAACCGCCGCCGGCACCCGCGAAATGCGCGAGCAGTGGGGCGACGTCATGCGGACGGTGCTGGCGACCGCACCGCACGACAAGCGCGTAGCCGAGTCACTGGCCGCCGTGACCGGCAGCTACCGCCAGGCGGTGCTGCTCGTCGCGCAACGACTCGCCGACACCGGCGCACTCAAGCCCGATGTCAGCGTCGCCGCCGCGGCCGACGTCCTGTGGTTCTACTTCGGCTACTCCTCGTACTTCACCCTGACCGACGAGAACGGGTGGTCCCTGGCAGAAGCCGAGAAGTGGCTCCTCGCCCAGGTATCCGCGGCTCTTTTGCGCTAACGACGGCGGTGCCTGCCTCAGGGCCCGCCTGGTGGTCGTCGTGGTCGGAGTCCGGCCCGGCACCGGCGGCCCGCGGGCCTCAGAGCACGATGTCAGCGAGGCGGGCGATCTCGTCCTGGTCGCCGACGGTGGGGTTGAGGATGATGTCGGTGGCGCCGATGTCACCGAACGCCTTGACCGTCTCCCTCACCCCGTCCGGGCCGGCGGCGACGCCCCCGGTGATGAGGCCGGCCACGTCGCTACCGGAAATGCTGTAGTAGTCCCAGACGTTGCCCCGGCCCTGCTCCGGGTCGCCGAGCGCGAAGTAGGCGATCGCGACCAGCCGCGGCGAGCCTTCACGCCCGGCCTCGTCCCACGCGGCCCGGGTTCCCTCGAATAGCGGCGCCACCATCGCGGCCGGGACCGAGGGGCCGATGTATCCCGTGCCCCGGCGGGCTACCCGCTCATAGGCAGCCGCCACGCCCCCGCCGAACATCACCGGTATCTCCCGTGCGCCCGGGGTGACGCCCGGGCTGGGGCCGCCGCCGACTGGCTCGCCTTTCCAGACCCGCCGGTAGACGTCCAGGTCCTGGTCAAGCCGCTTGCCCCGGGCGGCCATCCCCAGGCCGTCGACGACGAAGTCGTCGGGGCGGAGCCCGACACCCAGGCCGAGGGTCAGGCGGCCGCCGGAGACCGCGTCGATCCCCGCGGCTTCCTTGGCCAGCAGCACCGGCGGCCACACCGGCCCCAGCGCCACCGCGGCGAGCAGTTCCGCCGAATCCGTGCTCGCCGCCGCGGCCGCCAGCGCCACCGTGTCCATGACGCCCGGGTACGCTATCCGCCCGACCGTCGCCAGCGTCCCGAACCCGGCCCGTTCGGCCGCCGCGGCCCAGGACGGGATGATCGCGGGCTCGGCGCCGCGCACCTGGTTCGGCAGGCCGATACCGATTCTCACTCGATTAATCCCCTTACTCCGTTATGTATCGGGCTGAAATTTCTCTCACTCGTCAAGTAATTACCTTTAATTACCTTGAGCGGCTCCTTCGCGTGCGCGGGGCGATGCCCCGGTTCCGCGGCGAGATCGCTCTCGTTAGCCGAGGGTCAGCCGCTCGATCTCGCTCAGCGCGTCGTGTGCGGCGTATACCTGGGCGAGCTTGCGCACGCTGGCGTGCATCCAGGTGTCCTTGAGGACGGTCTCGGTGGCGGCGGCGACGTCTTCCGGCGCGGGCGTGCCGGTGTGCAGGTCGATGCCGAGGCCGTGGTAGGCGACCCGGGCGGCGACGGCGGGCTTGTCCTCGGTCAGGCCGGCCACGATGACCGGGACGCCGGCCGCGATCGCCTGCTGGGTGCCGCCGAGGCCGCCGTTGGTGATGTAGGCGCTGGCCTTGGGCAGGAGCACGTCGAAGGGGATGAACTCGGCGACCCGCGCGTTGGGCGGGACGGGGATGGACAGCGCGCCGGCCTCGCGGCCGAGGGCGGCCACGACGGTGACGTCCAGGCCGGCCAGGCCGGCCAGGGCGGGCTCGACGAGCTGGGACAGGTCGCGGTTGGCAAAAGTGCCCTGGGTGACGACCACGACCGGGCGGGAGCCGTCAAGCTCCGCCCACCAGGGCGGGGGCTCCCAGCCGGCGTCGCTGCGGCCGGGCAGGGCGCCGACCAGGTGCAGCGAGTCGGGGGCGTCGCCGCGCTCGAACTCGAAGCCGGGCACGGTCAGCGCGGCGAGCGCGTCGGGGACGGTGTAGATGCCGTCCACGAACACGGGGCAGGGCCGCGTGGCGCCGAGGGCCCGCAGGACGCCGGCGAAATGATCCTGGGCCGGCTGCATCGCCATGGCGAACTGCGCGTTCGCGGCCCGGTTGGCGGCCTTCTGGTCCTCGCCGAGCCCGACCGGCGCCGGCCCGAAGAAGGTCGTGTCGTCGCTGGACAGCGCGAGCGGCGTCGCGGTCACCGCGACCCACCGGCGGGGCCGCAGGCCGGGCGCGCCAAGCACGGCGGGGAACGCCCCGAGCCACAAGACGTTGCAGATCAGGTACTGGTCAGGGTCGCGGGCCAGGAGCTCCTGCAGGACGGCGTGCTGGCCGGGCAGCGGGGTTATGAAGGCGTGGATCCAGTCGTAGTTGAGCATCTCCGGTCCCGGGGCGAGGCCCGCGCGCTCCGGGTCCTCGCCGAGGAGGCGGTCGTCGAAGTCGGCCGCGCCGGCGACCGGCGCGAAGCCGAGCCCGGCGTCCTCCGCGTCCGCGCGGAACCGGCTGCCGGTGACGACCGTGATCTGGTGACCGCGCCGGGCAAGCCCCCGGCCGAGCTCGAGCAGCGGTGACAGCTCTCCGGTGATGGGCGGAGCCGCGATGATGATCTTTGCCATGATGCCTTTCCTTAAGCCTGCAAGCTGCGGACATGCCGGATGAAGCCATCCGGCGGTTCACCCGATTTCGCGACGACGGCCTCGGCTCGCCGCACACCGCGAACCCGGGGCGACGCAAAGCCTCCCCCATGCCCCATGCAGCCGGCTTGCAATCGCCCAGCGGCAACGCCTGCATTCAGCTTGCAATCACCCTGAAGTGACGCTTTTATTCAGGGGTGCGAACCTTCGCGGTACTCGGATCCACCCAGGTACACGATGGTGACCGGCCCGTCGAACTCGGCGGGCCGCTGCCCCGCCGCCTGCTGACCGCGCTGGTGGCGGCCCGCGGCCAGCCGGTCTCCGATGACCGGCTCGCCGAGTCCGTCTGGGAGAGCCAGCCGCCCGCCAGCTCGCAGACCGCCATGCAGGTGTACGTGTCCCGGCTGCGCCGCGCGCTATCCGACACGGACCGGGACGCGCTGCGCCGCACGGCCGCCGGCTACCGCCTCATCACCGCGCCCGGCGCCACCGACATCGAGCGGTTCACCGAGCAGATCGGCGCCGCCCGGCTCCTGGCTGCCTCCGGCCGGAGCGACGAGGGGCTGCCCGTGTTCGACGCGGCCCTGCGGCTGTGGCGCGGCGACCCGTTCGCCGACCTGCCGGCGGACCCGGGGGCGGCGGCGGCCCGCGCGCAGCTGCGGGAGCTGCGGGACGCGGCGGAGGAGGACCGTATCACCGCCCGGCTCGCGCTGGGCCAGGAGGCCGGCGCGGTCGCCGAGCTCGAGGGACTGGTACGGGCCGCGCCCTACCGGGAGCGGCGCTGGGAGCTGCTCGTCCTCGGCTTGTACCGCTGCGGGCGGCAGGCCGAGGCGCTGGCCGCCGTGCGCCGGGTCAGGGGACTGCTCGCCGACCAGCTGGGCGTCGATCCCGGGCCCGAGCTGCAGCGCCTGGAGCAGCAGGTGCTCCGCCAGGACCCGGACCTGCTGCCGGCTCGCGCCAGTCCCTCCCGCGAGCTGGCCCGTCAGGAACGGATCCGCCGGCCGCTGTCGTCATTCCTCGGGCGGGCCCGTGACCTCGCCTTGCTCGCCGGGCTTGTCGATGCGAGCCGCCTGGTGACCGTGGCCGGCACGGCGGGCGTGGGGAAGACCCGGCTGGCGATCGAGCACGCCGCCGCCCGCACCGACGGCGACGGGCCCTGGCTGGTGCGGCTCGCCGACGTCACCGACCCGGCGATGCTGCCGCTGGCGGTCGCGGCCGCCGCCGGCGTGACCGAGACCGCCGCCGCCACGCCGGACTCGCTGGCCACGGCGCTGCGCGGCCGCCGCGGGCTGCTGCTGCTCGACAACTGCGAGCACCTCGCCGGCCACGTCGCGCCGCTCGTGCTCGGCCTGCTCGACCAGGCCCCCGGGCTGCGCGTGCTGGCCACCAGCCGGGTCCCGCTCGGGATCGACGGCGAACGGCTCCTGCCCCTGGACCCGCTGCCCCCCGCGCCGGCCGTGGCGCTGCTCATCGACCGGATCCGAACGGCCCGGCCCGCCTGGGAGCCGCAAGCGGGCGAACTCGACGCCGCGGCGCACGTCGCCGCCGCGCTCGACGGAATCCCGCTGGCCCTGGAACTGGCCGCGGCGCGGGCCCCGGTCCTCGGCCTCCAGGAACTCGCCGCCCACCTCGGCGACCGGCTCGCGGTGCTCGGGAAGATCCCCGCGGGCTCGCTGACGCCCCACGCGACGCTCGAGGCCGCCATCGGGTGGAGCGTCGGCCTGCTGCCGGACGCCGACCGGTCGATGCTGCTGCGGCTGTGGCCGTTCGAGGGCGGCTTCCCCCTGGAGGCGGTGCTGTCACAGGAAGCCGGGCTCGAGACGCTCTCCTCGCTCGTCAGCCGCTCCATGGTGGTCGCGGACACCACCACCGCCCCCGCCCGCTACCGGCTGCTCGAGATCATCCGGGCCTACTGCCGCGCCCACGACCCGGCACCAGAAGCCAGCGGCGCCGCCCACGCGGCCTTCACCCACCGGCTGGCCGCGCAGGCGGCGCAGGAACTGCGGGGCGAGCGGTCCCCGCACGCCATCGCGACGCTCACCCGCGAGCTGCCCAACATCAGCGCGGCGATCGCCCGCGACCTGACCGCCAGCCCCGAAGCGGCCCTGCGGACAGCCGGCCTGCTCATGTGGTTCTGGACCCGCCGCAGCCTGCTCGAGGGCAGCCGGCTGCTCGAACGCTGCCTGGCCGCGGCCCCGCACGCACCCGCCCGCGACATCGCCCGCGCCCGCGTGGCCTACGCCAGCATCGAGTACGTGACGGGAGACAGCGGCCACGCCAGGGAGACGATGGCCGCCGTCGCCCGGGGCCTCAGCACCGCCGCCGGCCGCGAGGACCGGGCCCTGTACGCCGAGACGCGCTTCTACCAGGCGCTGCTGCAAGTACCCCACGGTGATCCCGGTACCGTGCTGGCGGCGGCGGCCGACGCGCACCGGATCGGCACCGAACTCGGCCTCGGCTGGCTGGCCGCGAACGCGGACATGGCACGCGGAGCGGCGCTGCTCATGCTCGGCCGCACCGCCGACGGCCGGCAGGCGCTCCACCTGGCCATCCGCGACGCACTGGCCTGCGGCGTGGACTGGACCGCGGCGATAAGCGAGGTCATGCTGGCGCAGAGCCTGCTGGCGTCAGGCGACCCGGCCCTGCCCGTCCTCCGCGATGCCCTGCGGCGGTTCCGCCGCGAAGGCGACCTCAGCAACATCCTCATGGTGCTGCACAACGGCGCGCAAGCCCTCGCCGCCGACGGCCAGACCGAGCGCGCGCAGCAACTGCGGGCAGCGGTGGACCAGCACGTCGCCCGGCGCGGCATGCGCCTGCACCAGACCTACGCCGGCGGCCACGACCCCGACGAACGGCAGGACGGAACCCAGATGCCCGGCGACGACGACCCGCCGTCACTGGAAACGACCATCGCCCTCTTCGAGGGCCAGAGCTAATACGTGCGGACGGTGGCATGAAACCACCGGCCTGGCACCCTTCAGGGAAGATTACGGCAAGGTGATAACCGCACCCGGATGGATGGCGGAAAGCCAGGAATAGGTGTCTTCGGGGCTCAGGGAGGCAAGGTCGGGGATCTCGGAGATGAGGTTCTTCTCGATTCGCCCGGCCACCGGCTCGATGGCCTGGATGGTTTTCTCCTGCTGCCTGCTCCAGGCGGAGAGTCCCTCGCCGGCCGTGGCGGCGGCGGCGAGGCTGCCGGGCAGCGAGGTGGCGTTGGCGATGGCCTTCAGGACGCCGCTGCCGCTGTACGGGGGGAAAACCGTTCCGGCGTCTCCGATGAGGGCGAGCCGGCCGCGGGCGTACGCCGGCGCCTGTGCCGAGTAGATGGCCTGGATCGAGGTGCGTGCGGTCCGCTGGATGAGGTCGAGGAAGTACGGGGGGATCAGCCCTGCGAGGCGTTCGGTGAATGCCTCGCTGACGTCCGCGCGGACGTGCCCGGAGGGCACGGAGCCGGCATGCCGGAGGCCCTGCGCGTCGGTCAGGGCCGAGCCGAGGTCCTCGGCGGTTACCGGCAGGTAGTAGCCCCACATGGCTGTCCGGGCGCGGGGAGCGGCCGCTTCGCGGGCGGGCGGGATGAGGTAGGCGGCTCCGTGGCCGCCGGGATAGATGACGCGGGTGACCGCCCCGTCCAGGCGGTCTAGGTCGGCGTCGGCCTCGGAGATCAGCCCGCGCCAGAACACCAGGCCCCGGTAGCGCAGCTCCGCGCCGGGGGCGACGATCCCGCGGCCAAGGGAACGGTACCCGTCGGCGAACGCGATCAGGTCAAAAGGCCCGGACATGCCGTCACTGGTCTTCAGGGTCACGAAGCCGGCATCATCGTCGTCCGCCAGCCCGGCAACGGTGACGCCATCGCGGTAAGCGCCCGAGGGGACCTGACCGCGGAGGTGATGGAAAAGGTCGGCCCAGCCCACCGTCGTGAGGCTGAAGCCGGCATCCCCCAGCCACCGTCCCGCACGCTGATCATGATCGCGGCAGGCATAGCGGGCGACCGTCACCGAGCATCGCGAATAGTCCTCGGGCAGGAGATTCCTCGCCACCATGCCCTGGAATACCTCGGCCGGCGCGATAATTCCCGCCCCCTGACTGGCCAGCGCCGTGGCGGACCGTTCGAAGACCGTCACCTCGTGGCCCGCTCTCGACAGTTCCACGGCCACGGCGCAGCCCGCCACCGAGCCGCCTACTACCCCAATCCGGAACCTATTCGCCATCCCATCTCCTTAGCCTGTCTATTAAGCGCCGGGTGACCACACACAACAGGTAGCCGCAGGCCCGGGAGGTACCCGGCAGCGACCTGCTAGGGACCTTCCTTGTCGGGGAAGTAGTGGTACATCTGCGATCCGCGGCGGGTCCGTCCCCCCTTGGCGGTGAGCCTCGGCCGACCCCGCTCCCCACTTCTCATGCTCGCCATCGTACCAGATTTATGGGTTTGACAACCCAGTTGAGGATGGTTACGGTGGGTTGCACAACCCATTTTCTGATACCTGGGAGGTCTGCCGTGATTCTTGTGACGACTGCGGGGAAGGTCGGTGCCGAGGCGGCCCGGCTGCTGCGTGAGCAGGGCGTGCCCGTGCGGGTGCTGGTGCGGGACCCGGACAAGGCGACGGCCGGGGCGCTGGCCGCGGCCGGGGCGGAGATCGCCGCCGGGGACCTGGACGTGCCCGCGAGCATCGACGCCGCGATGGCCGGCGTCAGCGCGGTGGTGCTGGTCAGCCCGGCCGTCCCGGCCCAGGAGCTGAACGTCGTCGCCAGTGCCGCCAGGGCCGGCGTGGTGCACGTCGTCAAGGTGACCAGCAAGGCCTCGGCCGACTCGCCGATCGCCCGCCGGCGGGGGCAGACCCAGATCGAGGAAGGGCTGGCCGCCTCCGGGATCCCGCACACGCTGCTGCGGTCCAATGCCTACATGCAGAACGTCCTGGCCCTGGCCCCGGCCATCGCCGCGACGAGCGGCTTCGGCTCGGCAGCGGGGAAGGGCCGCGTCGGGATGGTCGACGCCCGCGACGTCGCCGCCGTGGCCGCACAGGTCGCCGCCGCGCCCGCCCCGCACGCCGGGAAGACCTACTGGCTGACCGGCCCCGAGCTGATCTCCAACTACGACGTGGCCGCCGTGCTGTCGAAGCTGCTCGGCCGGACCATCGCCTACCGGGAGCTCACCTTCGAGGAGAACAAGGACGCGATGATCCGCGCCGGCGTCCCCGAGCCGATCGCGCAGCAGAATGCCCAGGCGTTCAGCCTCACCGCCGACGGCGACGCCGAATGGGTCACCGACGACGTCCCGGCCATCCTCGGCGCCCCCGCCCGGCCCTTCGAGCAGTTCGCGGCCGACCACGCCGCCGCGTTCTCCTGACCCGGGCAAAGCGCGGCACCGGCCCGGGCCGCGAACCAGGCACAAGGTAAAGACAGACATGAGGAGCAGACAAGTCATGAACGACCTCAAGGACAAGACGGCGCTGGTCACGGGCGCGACAAGCGGGATCGGCAGGGCCACGGCCCTCGCGCTCGCCGCCCGGGGCGCCCGCGTGCTGGCGACCGGCCGCAACGAGCAGCGGGCCGCCGGGGTGGTCGCCGAAATCGAGTCCGGCGGCGGCACCGCCGCCTACCGCCTGACGGCGCTGGACGGGGTGCAACAGGCCCGTGACCTGGCCGCGTGGGCTGAAGAGGCCAGCGACGGCCATGTCGATATCCTCGTCAACAACGCCGGCGTCGCCCCGGGAGGGCCGACGGAGTCCGCCACCGAGGCCGAGTTCGACCAGGCCTTCACCGTCAACGTCAAGGTCCCGTTCTTCCTCGTCGCGGCCCTGGCACCTGCCATGGCCGCACGCGGGCACGGTGCCATCGTCAGCATGAGCACCATGGTCGCCAGCTTCGGCCAGCCCGGCCTGGCCGCCTACGGGGCAAGCCGGGCCGCCCTCGAACTGCTGACCAAGGCGTGGGCCGCCGAATACGGCCCTCACGGCGTCCGGGTCAACGCGGTCGCCCCCGGGCCGACCCGGACCCCGACGAGCGACGCCCACGGCGACATGCTGGAGCGGTTCGCGGCGCTGGCACCCGCCGGGCGCGCCGCTGAGCCCGGGGAGATCGCCGCCGCCATCGCCTACCTCGCCAGCGACGACGCCAGCTTCATCAACGGCGTCACCATCGCCGTCGACGGCGGCCGTGTCGCCACCTGAGCCCGGAAGACCTTTGGCGTCCCCGCCAGGCTCACCCAGGCGCGGATGCCGCGCCGCAGGTGCTCCACCAGCGGGATTTCCGTCGCACTGGCGGGCTGCTGCTGCGGGGCGCGGCACGGCCGGCTGTCCCTGGCACGCCCGGCTGGGTGTGGCAGGGACAGCCGGCCTTAGCTGGCTTGCCGTTCCTAGGTGTTGACGATCCCGGCCGGGGAGGTGATCCCGGCGGGCAGCGGCGTCGGCGGGCTTGGCAGCTCGGTGAGGGACCCGCCGTTGACCGCGAACACGGACACGAAGTGCATGCCCGAACCGTCGACCAGCAGGTACTTGCCGTCCGGTGACAGCCGGGCGTCGATGTCGGCCCCGCCGCCGCTGATGGGCGTGCTGCCGATCAGGGCGAGGGAGCCGTTGCGGTTGATGGCGTAGCTGGAGATGTTGCCCGAGCCGGTGTTGACGGCGAAAAGGTACCTGCCGTCGTGGCTGATCTCCACCCAGCAGGGTGCGGTCTGCCCGTCAGCGTAGGGCGAGGACCCGATCGGGGAGAGCTGGCCGAACAGGTTGTCGCGGAATGCGGACACGGTGCCGAGGCCGGCGCCGTTGTGTGCGTTGGTGACGAACAGCTGCGAGGGGTTGGCGGGCGAGAACTCCGCGCCGAGCTGGCCCAGGCGCTGCCCGGTGAAGGGAGACCCCTGGGCGGGCAGCAGGCGGCCGTTCGGCGCCACCACGAAGCTGTCGATCGCCGAGGTGCCAGTGCGGGTGCCGACGAGGTGGTTGCCGAGGTCGTTGAAGAACACGTCGCCGAGGCCGGAGCCGTCTGGGACGGCGTACGTCGAGCCCGGGACCGGCGTCAGCGTCCCGTTGAGGCTGAGTCGGAAGCCGGTGTAGTTACTGCCGCCCGTGCCGGAGTTCGCCGCGTAGACCAGGCCGGACGGGGAAACCGCGACGCTCACCGGCTTGATCCTGCATTGGCGGTGTTACACGTCGTCCTCGCTGCTCCACCATCCGTAAGAAGAATTACGGAAGTCTTGCGCCCGACTGGTGCGTGACGACTTCAAAGCAGGCCCAGGCCCGGCTGGCCCGCGGGATCTGCGGGAACGGAGCCGACCGCGGCTGGCGGTAGCCTGTTGGGCATGGAATGTGCCAGGCTGCCGGCGAAGGGCCTGGACGAGGAGTCTGCGGGCTGGCTGCGCCGCCTGGGCGCCGACGGCGGGGAGCGGCAGGCGGCCGAGCGTGAGCTGCACGCGCGGCTGGTGCGCATCGCGCTGGCGGAGGTCAGCCGCCGGTCGGCCAGCACTCCGGTGACCGGCCCGGAACTCGATGACGTCGCGCACCAGGCGGCAGGCGACGCGATGATTGCCATCCTGGCCAAGCTCGGTGACTTCCGCGGCGAGAGCCGGTTCACCACCTGGGCGTACCGGTTCGTCATCCTGGAGGTGTCGAGCAAGCTCGGCCGCCACTACTGGCGCAACCCGCCGGTCGCACTCGACGCCGGGCAGTGGGAGCGGCTTCCCGACCGCTTCGGGATCGACCCGGCGCGGCACGCGGAGTCGGCGGGCATCCTCGCGGAGGTGCGCCGCGTGGTCGACGACGAGCTGACCGCGCACCAGCCGGCGGGTGTTCGTGGCGATCGTGGTCGACGGGACGCCGCTGGACGCGCTGGCCGCCGAGCTTGGCCTGCGGCGCAACGCCATTTACAAGGTGATTTTCGACGCGAGGCGTAAGATCCGCCGGTCGCTGGTCGCCAACGGGTACCTGGAAGAACCGGGCTTGGAGCGGCGATGAGCGACCTGGAGAGACTGGAGCGGTTCCTGCGGACCGACCCGCGCGACGTCGGATGCGACGAGGCGATGGCCGTCTTGCACATCTACGTCGACGTGGTCGCCGCCGGGGGGGACGCGGCCGGGCGCTACCCCGGGGTCGCCGCCCACCTGCTGGCCTGCGGCCCGTGCAGCGAGGACTTCGCCGGGCTCCTCCTGGCGGTCGCCGATGGCTAGCACGGCGGGCGGTCCTGGAGGCGCGGTGACGAACCGTGAGGTCCTGGCGTTCGACCTGTACGGGACGCTCGTTGACCCGATCGCCATCTCCGGCGAGCTCAGCCGGGTTCTCGGCGAGTCTGAGGGCCGCGAGGCAGCCAGGCTCTGGCGGCTGAAGCAGCTGGAATACTCGTTCCGGCTCACGGCGATGGGCCGTTACGAGGACTTCGCCTGGGTGACGTCCCGCGCGCTTGACTTCGCCCTCGCCTCCATCGGGGCCCGCGTACCGGACGGGCAGGCCCAGCGGCTTGTCGGGCTCTATGACCATCTGCGGCCGTTCCCGGACGCCGTCCCCGCGCTGCGGGCGCTGGCAGGCCTGGGGTACGAGCTCGCGGTGCTTTCCAACGGGACGCCCGCCATGATCGCGAACTGCCTCGCTAACAGCGGCCTTGGGGGCTTCTTCGGCCAGCGGATCAGCGTCGATGAGGTCCGCGTGTTCAAGCCCTCGCCGGTCGTGTACCGGCACGCGGCCGGGCGGCTGTCCCGGTCGGCCGGACAGGTCCGGCTCGTCACCGGCAACGCGTTCGACAGCGTCGGGGCCAGCGCCGCCGGGATGGGCACGGCCTGGGTGAACCGCTCCGCCGCCCCGTTCGACACCATCGGCGCCCAGCCGGACCTCACCGTGCCCGCCCTCGACCGCCTGCCCGAAGTGCTGGCCGGCTGACACCGCGCCCGGCACCGGCGATCAGTGCGGTCTTGCCGGCGAAGTCAGCCGCCACCGCGGTCTCCGCAACGGTGGACGGTGCGAGCGGGGCGGAAGGGAGTAAGCCGGGACCGTTCCGCCGAATGCTCTTGAGCTTTCCGCTCTAGCCGATAGCGGCCGCACGGCGGCGGTGTCTAATCAGGGCGCCATCGTGAAACTCATCAGTAAGACCGCGGACGGAGGCGACGCCTACGTATCAGGCGGTCTTGTCTGGGATCGCCGCGACGACCGTGGAGGAGAACCGCGATGCCCTTGCTCAACCCAGGCGACCTGTTCCCCCGGCTGGCCATCAGCACCACCGACGGGCAGGCGCTTACCATCCCGGACGCATTCGCCGGCGATTTCGCCGTCGTGCTGTTCAACCGGGGTGCCTGGTGCCCGTTCTGCAACGCGCAGCTGCGCGCGTTCGAGCGGGCCAGCGCGACGCTGGCGGAGAAGGGCATCCGCGTCGCCGCGCTCTCGGTCGACGACAAGGAGACCGCGGCCGAGATGGCCGCCAAGAACAAGCTGACCTTCCCCGTCGGCTACGGCGCGGACGCCCGCGCTGTAGCCAGGCTCACCGGCGCGTTCGTCAACCCGGACCCGGTGTACCTCCAGTCGACCGGCTTCGTGCTCGACCCGGCGGGCAACATCATCGTCAGCGTGTACTCCAGCGGCGCCATCGGGCGGCTCGTCCCCGACGACGTCATGGGCCTCGTCCGCTACGCGCGCGAGCACGCGGCGTGACCCGGCAGGAGAGCGGAAGCATGTCAGACCCAGACGTCCGTTTCTACTTCGACCCGGTGTGCCCGTTCGCCTGGATGACCAGCAAGTGGGTGCGCATGGTCGCCGCGCAGCGGGACTACGCCGTCGACTGGCGGTTCATCTCGCTGCGGATGATCAACTCAGAGATCGACTACGACAGCCACTTCCCCGTCGGCTACGAGGAGGGGCACACCTCGGGGCTGCGGCTGCTGCGGGTCGCGGCGCGGGCACGGGCCGAGCACGGGCCGAGCACGGGCGGGCCGCGGTCGGGCGGTTCTACGAGGTCGTGAGCGGGGAGATCTTCGACTCCCCCGGCGCTGCCTCGCTGACGCCCGCGACCCGCGGCAGCCGGGCGTTCGCCGGGCCGCTGCTCTCCAAGGCAGTCCTGCCCGCCGACCTGGCTGACGCGCTCGACGACACGCGCTGGGACGACGAGATCCGGGCCGAGGGAGACGAGGCACTGTCGCTGACCGGCAGGGACGTCGGCACGCCGATCCTCCACTTCAGCCCGCCGGAAGGCACGGCGCTGTTCGGGCCGGTGATCAGCCGGCTGCCGAGCCCGGAGGACGCCGTCCGGCTCTGGGACCACGTCACCGGCCTGGCCAGCTTCCCCGGCTTCGCCGAGCTCAAGCGCAGCCTCCGCGAGCGGCCGCAACTGCGGTCGTTCGGCGTAGACCCCGGCGAGGCCGGGGTGGAAGAAGACTGGCGCGCCGGCAGCCGCAAGACCACGCCGTAGCTTCGGGCGGGTTGTCGATGCCGTGAATGGATGCGCCTTGGCTCATCCGCCGATGGTAAGGGCGAGGAGGGTATCGACCGCGGTTTCGAACGGGCGAGTGCTCCGTTGTACCTGGGCGAGAAGAAGTCCTCCTTGGAGCGTGGCGAGCAGAGTGACGGCGAGGTCATCCGGGTCGATGCCGGCCGGGAGCTGCCCGTCGGCCTGAAGGGATCTGAGCCCTTCGCTGATCGCGGCCGTCCACCGTTCGAACCCGGCAGCGATCAGAGATCGGGCCTCTGGGTCGCTCTCGGCGAGCTGACCGCCGAGCGAGCCGAGGGGGCAGCCGCCCTTCGCTTGGGCGCGCTTCGCCTCAGTGATCACCATGTTCCGCCAGGCTTCGACCCCTTTCACGCTGCCGAGATTCGCGTGCCGCTGGTTATTGACGATGGCGTCGGCCTGGTAGTCGATGACCGCCTGCACGAGATCGTTCTTGTCGGGAAAGTAGTGGTAAAGCTGCGAGCCGCTGACTTCCGCCGCCGCCTTGACGTCGTCCAGGGTGGTGCCCGCGACCCCGCGCTCGTGGATCAGGCCGGCGGCCTCCTCCACTATCCGCGCCCGGGTGCGCTCGCCCTTAGGGGTGAGCCTCGGCCGGCCACTCGTCTCGTTGACCATGCACCCATTCTAGCAACATTTTGGGTTTGGCAACCCATCCTGGCCTGTCATATTGTGAGTCGCCCAGCCCATTTTCAGCGGACGGAGGAGACCCGAGGGTGATACTCGTAACGACGGCCGGCAAGGTCGGCTCCGAGGCAGGGCGTCTTCGCGCTGAGCGAGAAGTGCCCGTGCGGGTGCTGGTGCTGGTGCGAGATCCGGACAGGGCCAAGTCGCAGGCTGACTTTGGAGCTGAGATCGCCGTGGGCGACCTGGGCGTGCCAGCCGGCATCGACGAGGCGATGGCGGGTGTCACCGCCGTTGTGCTCGTGAGCCCTGCCGTTCCGGCCCAGGAACTGAACATCGTCGCCAGCGCGGCCCGGGCCGGCGTCGGGCACGTCGTCAAGGCCATGAACAAGGCATCGGCGGACTCGCCCATCGCCCGACGGCGCGGGCAGGCCGAGATCGAGGCTGATATCCGTCACGACTTGTTCCAGCCGTGGAACTGCGAGCGGTCACCCGCGTCCCACGCCTCGCGCAGGCCCGGCTTGGCGAGGTCCCAGTCAGGGTGGATCTCGCGGCTCACGTCGCGGAGGTCCTGCCACAGCTCGCTGACCGACGGCCGGCCCCAGAACCAGTAGCCGTTGTAGATGCTGTGCACGACCAAGCCGGGCTTGAGTACCAGCGTGTGCGGGATCATCGGGTCGTTGTCGGGGTCGGTGTACTCCTTGATGTCAAGATCCCTCTGCACGATCCGCTCAGGATCTGACAGGAACGGCCACTGGGCGCCGACAGACAGGCGGAACTCCTGGCTCGTGTGGTGGACGTCGGTCGAGATCGTCGCGATCTTGGTGTAGGCAACGGCGATCTTGGGGTACAGGGCAGCAAGGTCGCGGTGCTGGAGGTGCTCCTTCGGGCAGTAGTGACCGCGCGCAAGCGTCAGGATCAGCGGGTCGTCGCCCTGGATCTCACTCAGCCGCCGGCTGACGCTCTCCTGGTCGGGCAGCTCGTAATCGGGGAACGTGGCTCCCGGAACGATGCCTGCTCTCATGCTGTTTCTCCCGTGGTCGCGTTGTGTCGAATGTGGCATATTAACTAACCGAATTTGGACTGTCCAGGCACCGGTTGAACGGCGCCCGCTGCTTAATCGCGAAACCGCCGGCGGCATTTCGGAGCTCAAGCGCACCGTGACCGCATACATGGTCCGACGTTACCCCAGCCCGCCCGCAGCCCGGTCACCCTGAACAGTTTCTTTCTTCCAAGAACGAGATTTGAACAGAACCGCAAAGATCAAGATATGGGAAACAATTACGATGGGAGCGTAAAAAACGTAAACGAACCAGAAGCTAGCTAGCTGGAAGCTCGGAACGTTCGACGCTATGACGCCGCGCAATCCGTTTAGAAGGTCCAGGAAACCCCATGTGTTGGCCACCCATACCAGAGGTATGGCACCACGCCAGTTGCTCCTCAAGGCGATAATGGACGCGAGGGACAGCGCTGCTGCTATGAGATCACCGTAAGCAGCCGAGGAAAGGAAGCCGTGGGGCAGTCTCGGATCGACCATACCCTTAACCAATAGCGCCATTCCCACATAACGGAACACATGCACAAAGAGCAACGGAGTTAGGGCAGAGTTACGAGAGAGCGTGGCTAGTCGCGGCCAGACGTACCACACCGCGACGAGCGAGAAGACGCCCAAACTCACAAGAATCTGCAACCAGAATATTGAGACGCTGCCCATTACGAGTCGTTTTCTCCTTTTTATCGTTTCGAGGTCAAATCGCTGATTCCGCTGGCGAACGCTTTACGAGCGCGTCGAGCGTGTTACTGGAGTGGCGAACTACGGGGAACTGACGGTTGCGCCAGCAACAAGGGCGCGTTGGGCCGTGAGGATCAGGCCTCATCTATTGAGTCGTGTGACCCAGTTTAGCCGCGGGTGGAGTGAGTTGTCAATCCCAAAATCCTTTAAGCGGGAACCATGACCTTGACAGCCGAGAGCCGGGAAGCGCCCGGGACAATCAGCTCATCCGAGAACGATGCCGTGCCGGCCCGCACGGCCGTCGCCGACGCGTCCACCATCGCGGCGCGGGAGTGTCCCGAGCGCGATACCGAACGCGGAACCTGCTTGGTCCTCTTGACTGCGTCAGCGTGGAGGAAGACTCGAGGGACCGACGGAGCGGCAGCGACGACAGGAGGTTGTTGCCGGGCGCTCAAGATGATCGTCGCCGCGACATTCGCGATGCGCGCCTGGGAACGGGCATTCCGGGCGTGGATCGGCGTGGCGGCGCTCACGGTGCCGCCGGGGTGCTCACGGTGACGGGCATGAGGGTCCCGGAGGCGCCCTGGTGCTCATGGTGAGCGTGGCGGGGCGGTTCCGGGCATGGTGATGCCCGGGACGGGGCGCGGTGATCAGCTTCCGGGCGCAGGCGCGAGGGCGGCGGAGATCCCGGATCTGCCCGGCAGCGCGTCCATGTCCGCCTCAGCGCAGCCGTGCCAGGTGATCGCGGCGCGGGCGCAGGCGATGACAGCGGCCAGGGCATCGCCGAGGGCGGACCCGCACGGGCCGAGGCAGGGCGCGTCGCGGCCCGCGGTGATGATCCCGGGGGCGGCGGAAGCGTCCTGGCGCATGTCGCCGGCCCGGATGCGGAGGCGGCGCAGCCAGCCGCGCACGGTCCCGGCCGGGACGCCCAGCTCGCGGCCGGGCCGCCGGGACCCGGCCCCGCGCAGCACCGACGCGACGGCCGCCCGCGCGATCACGCCCGCCCCGTCCTTCCGCCGCGGCACCGCCCAGGCGGGAACCAGCTGGTGCGCCGCACCGCAGGACCGGCACAGGCCGCGCGGGGGACGCACCGTCTCCCGCTCCCCGCCGG
>Ga0209881_1000065_pt1 | contig 30963 bp, 32 predicted proteins | sample PersoiDNA2013193_FD_185804 | JGI IMG/M metagenome (GOLD analysis project Ga0209881, IMG submission 185804) | Permafrost soil microbial communities from the Arctic, to analyse light accelerated degradation of dissolved organic matter (DOM) -... | ecosystem: Environmental > Terrestrial > Soil >... | reverse complement strand
CCGTCATGAAATCCCTGCCGTTGGCTTATGACAAGGACATGCAGGAGGACAAGCCGCCGCTTTTCGATACGGTTGACACCCTGAAACCCTGCCTGAAGATTTTCATAGAAATGATAGAAACCATGACTGTGAAACAGGAAAACATGCTTAAAGCCGCGTCTTTAGGGTATACAAATGCCACCGATGTGGCGGACTACCTTGTGCGCAAAGGGCTTCCTTTCCGCAGCGCCCATGAGATATCCGGGCAGATGGTCCGGTCCTGTATGCTGAAAGGCATTCTCATTGAAGAGCAGAGCCTGGAGGAATTCAAAGTTTTCAGCCCTTTGTTTGAAACGGACATATTAGACGCGGTGCAGCTGAAATCCTGCATGGAAGCGAAAAAATCCTATGGATCCACGGCACAGTCCAATATCCTGACGATGATTGAAAACGGCCGAATCTTTCTGAAAACGGAAAATGGGCGGTTTGTCAAACCAAGTGCAACAATTCTTCTGCCAAAGCCTGATAAGGCGTTTCCCAGTTGAGACATTTCCACGGACGGTTATTGAGCAGGTGGATTGCATGTCCATCTGCGAATCGTGTATGAATTCTGTGCTTCGTAGGCACCGTAGCCGTGTCTCCCGGTATTTCTATGGAGTTCTCGGCTGATCGTATTCTTTGTTGAAACAGAGAACAAAAATAAGGAGGTTCTGGAGTGCTAACTTGTAACCACATCTTGAAGCCAGGACAGTGTGCGACAACAAAGGAGATGTGTGCATGAAAATTCAAGTTCTGCCTCTCATCATTGTGTTCGCGTACCTGATCGGCATGCTGCTGATCGGATACATCACTAAAAAGTACTTTGTCAAGACAAGCACAGACTTCATGCTTGGCGGTCGCCGGCTTGGAGTGTTTTTCGTAGCCGCCAGCCTTGCCGCGAACAACGTGGGTGGTGGAAGCACCACTGGCGTTGCCGCCAAAGCCTTCAGCGGGTGGGGTCTTTCCGCCGGCTGGTATGTCCTTGCGGCCTCGATCGGCATCATCCCCCTCGCCTATTTCGCCCCTCGCATCCGCAAAACCATGGCCTACACGATTCCCGAAACGATCAACAAGCGCTTCGGACATGTCGCGGGAACATCCTCTGCAGTGCTGAACATTGTGTCCCTGTTCTGCCTCACCGCCTCGCAGATTCTGGCATCGGGAACCGTCGTAAGCGTGCTCACGGGTATGAACCTCTCGCTGAGCATCATCATCTCGGGCGTCGTCACTCTCTTCTACACCGTGATGGGCGGACTCATGGCCGATGTGACCACCGACCTTATCCAGTGGTTCATCATCTTCTTCGGTCTGCTCATCGCCATGTTCTTCGTCATCGATGGCATCGGTGGGTGGCAATTTCTTGTTGAGAAACTGCCTCCCGCAGACCTCAGCTTCACCAAAGTCGGTGTCATCACGATCATCAGCCTCATGATCAATTATTTCTGCACCTTCCTCTCGGGCCCCGAGATGATCAGCCGGTTCGCTTCGGCAAAAGACGAGGAGACCGCGCGCAAGTCGGCGTGGCTCTCGGCGTTGCTAATGGGCTTGCTCGCCTTCATCCCCGCGGTCATCGGTCTTGCCGCACTGGCCGTGAATCCCGGCCTTGATGGAGGAAAGGGAACCTCCGCTTTGATGTTCATCACCAGCTCCTACGCACCCAAATTGATCGTGGGCTTGGTCGCTGCGGCGATCATCGCCGCGACGATGTCAAGCGCCGACTCGAACCTCCTGTGTGCTTCGACGATCTTCGCCAAAGACATCTACCAGCAGTACATCAATCCCGATGTCGATGACAAGCAGCTGATCCTCATCACCCGTATCGCTAATGTTGTGGTCGGTCTTGGTGGCATGTTCATCGCCTTATTCAAGATCAGCCTGATCACCCTTAACCTCTTTGCTTTCGCACTGCGTTCCTCAGGCCCCTTCGCCGCCTATGGTCTGGGATTGATTTGGAAGGGCGCGACGAAGAGCTCGGGCCTCGTCTCCATCATCGCAGGTTCACTCGCCGCGGTGGTTTGGCAGGTTCTTGGCCAGCCCTTCGGAATTCTGGCGATCGTGTTCGGATGCGCGGTAGGAACAGTGGCATTCGCCCTCACCACCGTCATCGAGACCAAGATGGGGAAGAAACCCGCTCCCAGCGCTTACCCTGAATAGTGATTTCCTGTTTGGACAAAAGGGGTTGTTGCGAAACAGCTCCTTTTCATATATGGCAGCCCGGCCGTCGATGGGACAGCCGTCACGCCAGTGCGGGGTGTGGCCTGGCAAAACATCTGGAGCCAGAAACCTGTACTGGTGGCACACTGAGTCGATGACAAACGAAAAAGGCCTCCGGCTGCTACGGAGGCCTTTTTCCCTTTTGGGGAGGAGGTTGGTATGAAGTCTGTTTTACCACCTCTAGTACGCGGATGCCGGAGCGAACGTTCGACGCATTCTTCACACTGTATTCACCCGTGACCCGTTCATGCTGACCAGAAGCCCGGTCAGGATGAGTCCACTGCCCATGATAGTCTGTGCGGTGACTTGCCAGCACGCCAATGGTTGTGTGATTACTTCCACTTGGGCATATTGGTTTGTCTCGACGGGCCTTCTCCCTCAATTCGCCTCGTTGCGCTCAAATTGTGATTCTGCCAGTTACAGCACTGCTTGAAAAGGATCCACCACTGGAACCCTGGAAGGGAGTTAGTGAAGAAGAGATAATCATTGGGTAAGGTTCCTTTCAGCAGTGAACCGGTCTTGTTGTGTTAGTTGTGTCGGAGTGATAGAGTTTGGACAAGACATCACATGGCAGGAGTAGCTCTAAACATTATTCTGATTAGGAGGGAGGTAAGGAAGATGGAGCATGAAGATCTTGCTGAATATCGCAACAAGGTATACGAACTCTATTTTCAGGGAAGGTACAGCGAAGCGTTAGAAATTGCCGAGAAAGCCTATGCACAATTTAAAGACAAGATTTCAGAAACTTCTTACTGGCTTGCATGTCTTAACTCAGTGCTTCATAAAGAAGATAAGGCTATCGAGATTCTGACAAATTCATTAGACGATGACGTTTGGTGGTCGCCCAAGACACTTGAGGGAGAGAAGGACTTAGACCCGTTGAGAAATCGCGAAGAATTCATAAGGATCATGGGAAGATGTCGGAAGATATTCGAGGAGAAGCAAAGAGAATCAAGACCGGAAAGGCTTGTATTCTACCCTGACAAATTCGATCCGGAAGAGAAATACCCTCTTCTTGTTGCGTTGCACCGAGGAGGAGATAATGCGGAAGAATTCTGCAAATACTGGCAGCATGTTCTAAAGAGAGGTTATATTCTCCTTGTTCCTCAGTCATCGCAACTTTATGGGCCTAACGCATATTGCTGGAGTGATTGGGAAAAGGCCAGGGATGAAGTAATGAAGCATATTATCGAGATGAAAGAGAAGCACAACGTAATTGAAGGTGGCATTGTTGTTGCAGGTGCTTCTCAAGGGGCAAGTCTTGGCATAGTTGATCTCGTACTTGAAGACACCGCTCTGAATCTTAGTAGATTCATTGCTGTAGTTCCTCCGATAGATGATGTTCTTTTTTTCATTCCATTGCTTAAGAACGGGATAAGAAAGGGAGCAAAAGGGTACATTCTTGCAGGCGAAAAAGACAACTTCATCAAAAATACTGAAGACCTTTGCTCAGAGATGGAAAAGGCAGGGCTTCCATACAAGCTTACTGTAGTGAAGGGACTCGGTCACGGTTTTCCATCCGATTTTGACGTTTACCTCGATGAAGCACTGGATTACCTGGAAGCGAAGTAGTCTCATGGCATCTCCTGCCAGCGGCTTGCCAAACCAAGTGCAACAATTCTTCTGCCAAGGTCTGATAAGACGTTTTCCAGTTGAGACATCTCTTGCGGTGCGGCCCTGTAGGGAGCCATGGAACTGGCCCGCACGCTGAAGAGTGGCGTGATTGTCGTTATCTTCCTCGACCGTAGCGATCGCTACGCCAGCACGGTGCTTTTCGAGTAGCGTTCCCGCTGACAAACGAAAAAGGCCTCCGACTGCTACGGAGGCCTTTTTCATCTCTGGGAAGGAGGTTGGTATGAAGTCTGTTTCGCCACCTCTAGTACACGGATGGTGGAGCGAACGTTCAACGCATTCTTCACAGTGTATTCACCCGTGACCCGTTCATGTTGACCAGAAGCCCGGTCAGGATGAGCCCACTGCCGATGATGGTCTGCGCGGTGACGTGCTCATGGAGGACCAGCATACCGAGGACTGTCCCCGCGAGGGGTTGGCAGAAGAACATGAGCGACGAAGCGGAGACGCTGGCGACCTGTTCGAGTCCCAGGGTCCAGAGGTAGAACCCGAGAAACGTCGAGATGACGGCGAGGTAGGCGATAGCAGCAATAAGTGCAGGGTGGGCGGCGACTGTGGCGATAACATTGCCACCCCGAGGGATGAACAGAGGCAGAAGGATGAAAAACCCGAGTCCGTTGCTGATACCTGTCGCGGTGAGGGACGATTGCTTCCTCGTGATGAGGCGGAGGAACAGGGAGTAGAAGGCCCACGTGACAGCGGCAGCAATGAGGGCGGCAATGCCTTCGAGCCACTGCAGAGGGCTTGCCCCTGAGCTGTGACTGAGCCCCTCCAGTGATATCAGCGTAACGCCGGCGAGAGCGATGACGATTGCAAGGATATCCCGGACGCGGATGCGTTCATGCAGGAAGAGTCCGGCAAGGACAACCATTGCAAGCGGTGTGGCACAGGTGATGATCGAGCCGATGTGTGCGCTTGTCAGTGATGTGCCGAGGAACTGGAACGGAATGGAGAGGACATAGCCTGATACGGCGCTGCCGAGGTAGAGCCACCATTCGCGGCCGTGCGGCAGTTTTGGCCGCTGGACGAGGAAGAGGACCATGAACAGAGTGGTCGAGCATGCGAACCGCAAGATGACAAGGTGGAGAAAGGACACGCTAGCCAGGGCATAGCGACTGACCACAAACGTGCTGCCCCAGATGGTAGCTGCCGCTCCAAGGTTAAACAACCCCCAGGCGTTGCGCTTCGATGGGTTCACTGGGCTCCGTCCGGCGGACTAGAACTCGATTCCCTTCTGGGCGGGGATGCCTTGGCGGAAGTGGTGCTTGACCTCGATGACCTCACTAACCATATCGGCAACGTCCAGCAGAAGTGAAGGAGCCCCACGCCCTGTTATGCAGACCGACATGAATTGGGGTCTGTGTGACAGCAGCTCGAGAACATCAGCCTCAGGAATGAGGCCATAGTCGATGGCGCAGTTGAGCTCGTCCAGGATAACTAGCTCATGGCGCTCTTCAGCGAAAGCGCTACGGGCGATGTCCATTCCCCGTTGTGCTTCCGCCCTGTCCAGCAGACTGACGTGTTCCTTGGTGACCCAGTGGTGCAGACCCGTCTGGACAACCTCGAATCCCGGCAGAAAGGCGATACCTTTCAGCTCAGAGTAGCTTGGGTCTCCCTTCATGAACTGGACGAGCAGGACGCGCTGTCCGGCTCCGATGGCTCTGAGGCCGAGACCCAGCGCCGCGGTCGTCTTCCCCTTGCCGTTGCCTGTGTATACCATCACCAGACCATGCTGTTCCATTGTTGCCTCCACTGCAGGGATGTCATCTGTAGTATAGCGAGCACGCGAACAACACCAGCCTTTAGCGGGGGGAAATCGTCTGCTTCCGTCATTCCCGCTGCTCCTTTCTCATCCAGAGGACCAGCAGTATTCTGTCATCCTCCACCTCCATTCTGGATGAGTTGATACAGCCACTTGACAGGTTAGAAATTCTCATTATGACTGGACCTAAGTCTGGGGAACACCCAGTGTGGTCAAAGACTAAAAATGATACTAGACCAAAAAATGGGGGTATTTCAATGCAGTGTACAAAGTGTGGATCTGAAAATGCTGGTAACGCCATTTTTTGCGTCAACTGCGGCTCGCAATTGCTGCCAGAACAAACGGAGCAGCAACCGGGTGTGATGGACCAATCTTCCCAGCAAGAGCAACCGCAGTATCAGCCCTCGCATAACCAGCCTAATCAATATGGCGAACCCGGACAACTGAAAAATACACTTTTCGGTAATGTATTTTTCAATAGAAATGGCAGGTTTGAGTATTTATTTCTCGCCGCCTTTCTTATGCAATTTTCATTTGTGCTTAACTCCATAATGTTGTACCTGACGAAAAAGCCCTTACCCACTTTCTTTTCACCGGTATTCTCGATCATTTCATTTCTATTATTTGTGTTTGCGGTAATGGCATATTTTAAGAAATCGTCGAAGGACAACACGGCAAGAATCAAAGGCACATTCATACAAACAATTCTATCTTCGATTGTGTGCATCATTTTCCTTGTTCTTGTCACACTCCTGTTTGGGTTGATATACCAGCAATTATATAGATTCATTCCTATGCTGTTGCAGGGAGATGCAAATTCAATCATTTTCATAGTAATTATGGTGGCATTGGCATTGATCCTGACTATTGTCACTCTTTCCGTCACAACGCTATTCGTAGCTGTATTTGAGTACAATCTCAATTTCAATATGTTAGGCAGGATCTACTTTTCAATATTGGGAAGATTCTTTACCAGCTCTTTCAGAGTGTTCATTTATAGTGTGATTTTCGGTGTCCTCTTATATGTTACAAACATACTCAGCACTTGGTTGTTGTCATTGACCGAGATCCTGACGCTTCACGGATTCATTAAAATATTCGCACTATACATGTTTGTGGCGCTTTTATACGGATACCTGTTCTTTGTTCTGATAAATATGTCGCGGAAGCTTCTCAAAAGGATAGATGCAGGATTAAGAGATAAGACATCGAAGGCAAAAGGGAATTCAATACCTGTGTTTGCAGTAACAGTCCTTCTGTTGACTGTTGTGCTTGTGATCCTGGTCGTTCCGATAAATAGGAAAACTGCAGACAGCATAGTGACTGAGATAAGAATCCATATGCAGCAGTCTGAAACTTATGCGGACCTTGGGCTTGCTGAACGATCAATCTTTGAAGATGGACTGGCATATTCGAAATTGCTTGCTTTGAGGGGATATCTTGAAGGATTGAGCAATATAAAAGAAGCAAACACGGATATGGCTGCTCGTTCTCTGGATGATATGAGAAACGCTGCCCTTTATAGCACCAAGAATCGATATTTGCCTTTTTTCTACGGCAAACTCTATCTCCTTACACAAAACTATGGCGGGGCCGTAGACCAGTTTAAGATTGCTTCTTACTTTCCAAGTGAAATCCCGGAATCCTACCTTGGCCTTCTGGAAGCATACAACGCACAGGGAGACAAGGGAAATGCTGCCTCACTCTTTGATGTGCTGACGGGCAAGGGGATTTTCTATGACTATTATTCCGACATGCAAAAGTTTAGCACCAACAAAATAGATAAGTACATTGAAGACTTGAAACTTATTGAAGAAACCCTCGGCCCCAGGATGCTATATAAAGCAATTGAAAAGTCAAAATATCTTGACTACCAGGCTGCACTCAATGATCTTGTAGAGTTGCAGAAGAAGTATCCCGATAATGCCGAGATCAGCTATTTTATTGCAAAAACAGCTGACCAGGCAAGAAGCGAGCAGTTTAACTACGGGCTGGTGAAAACTTATGCAGAAGCTTTTGACAAACAGTTTGATACATCAGGAAATAAAGACACTGAGATAAAGAAGAAGCTATTTATAGCTCAAATGTACATAGATTCCAATAACAAAGAAGCAGCGGAACAGACCCTGCGAGAGTTGTATGGTAAGTATCCCGAGGAAACGGATGTGTCCGGGCAATATGCTTCCATACTCAATGAGAACAAAAAGCCTGATGATGCGCTGAAGGTGCTGAGTGCTGCAATATCCAGGGATCCGAACGATTACTATGCCGAGTATTTGAGCGCGCTCAGCTTCTTGAGCAAGAGTGATGTGGTGGATTCTCTTGACAGGATGGGGAAATTTCAAGCAATTGTTGAGAAGAATCCCGACCTTGTACCTGCGCTTGACGAGCCTCTATATTCGTATTCGCTCAAAGTTTCAGCGATTTTTTCCGGAGATCAGGTAATAAGCGAGGTTGAGAAAATAAAGAGTAACACTGTACTATACAATTACCTCTACGCGATAAAGGGGTGGAAAGAGAAGAATTCCGATCAATCGAACGAATATATTGGGAAGGTAATAGCTGCAAATAAGAATCTTGGTTACGCTTATTATATAAGAGGAGTAAACTATTTTGAGAAGACCGTAAGAACAGGTGGTACGGATTTTTCCCAGGCAGCACAAAATTACCTGGAGTCACTTAATATACTTCCGAATCATGTAGAAGGCTATTTTGCGATCGGCCACTGTTATCTGAAATGGGGCAAGAATCTTGAAGCTCTGCGAGCTTTCAGAAAGGTCGTAGATTTGCTCCCGTATCAGGACCACCGCACTGACCGTTATGGAATGACGGTGCATGCGCAGGGCATGATAAGCCAACTCAATCAGTATGATACGGGGGAGGGAGAATAAATGGGTACAGTATTCGGCATAATGCTTTTGTTCGGATTTTTGTGCAATTCAATCTTTAAAGGCTTCACTTTTGTAAACATTGTGTACATTATTACATCCCTGTTTGTATTGCTCTATGGCCTTTATTCAAGCAAGAGAGCGGCAAATATAGCCACATCGATAAATGCAGACGCAACCACAGGCGCTGCCACAGGGCCGGGGAAGATAAAGGGCAGGCGCTCTTTACCCAGTATTGTTGTATACTTGGCAGCAATAGTCTTGATTGCATTGATTTCAGTAATTGTCCCGTCAGACAAACAGTATTCCACTTCTTCTCAAATAAATAAAAGCATCAAGCTGATCGATAATAAGGACTATAAGAGTGCGCAGAAGATACTCCTGAAGCTAAACGGACAAGACCCTTCAAATGCGTTGGTAAACCAAAATCTTGCCGCTACGTACATAATGGCACATGACCCCGACAATGCGTTGAAATATCTTGGCGTGGCATATAAGACGTTTTACTCTAACGAAAATGTACTGTTCAATTACGGCTTGGCATATTACCAGCAGGGAAATTATGCCGAGGCGCTCAAATGTTTTGAAATCGCAATCAGCCTAAACCCATCAATGATAAATGCCCACATTTATGCAGGCACTATGTGCTACCAGCTGAGATATCTCAGGAGAGCAATATACCATTTGGAGAACGCGAACTTCTTGAGCCCCGATAATCCAGATGTTTTGTATGTTCTAGGCAAGGCAAATATGGGGCTATTTGAATACGGACAGGCGGAGAATAATTTCAACGAAGCCTTAAAACTAAATCCACCAGAAGAAATGAAGAATTTGATCAATGAACAGTTAAAGTATCTGGACGCTATAAAGGGAGGGGTGGGGCAATGAGTAGAACGGCTATAAGAGTTGCTTCAGTCTTCCTCTGCGTGATGTTGCTTCTTGCATCAACTGCTCCCGTGAAGATATCTGCCGGGACGGTGCAGAATACTCTCGGAATAGAGAACGATGTTCCGGGAACCGTTGTGGATAATACTTTTGGTATAGGTTCTGGGCCGGGTGGAGATAAATTAATCGAGATAGGGGAAAAGGGTCTTGCAAATAATTCTAACAGTTTACTGCATGGAGCTGGCTATATTGGGGGCGGTATATTAAAGTGGGGCGGATACTATATAGGCGCATACGATACCACACAGGACACCGTCAAGATATTTACCGAAACCTCAAAACATAGTACTACAACAGGAAAGGTCATTGATAAAGGCCTCGCTGTTGTTTCAGCCGGTATGGGCTGGGCTTCTATTATTGGTGGGGCAATTGCCATAGTTACAGTCACAGCTACCGCACCTGCGACAGGTACACTTGCAATAGTAACGGGGACAACACTTGCTGTAGGAACTGCTGTTGTTGGTCTTACAAGGGCCGTGGTAAATACGGAAACTGTTAGAACCGTAGAAGATATCGTGAGTGGCAAAAAGAGGCTAGTGTATAGACCGCCCGGTGTAGACCAGAGTGATATAGATTTCCTAAAAGAGCAAGGGATGGGGGATCCATATGACCGTTCAAATAATGAAATACCCGACCCGAACACGGGTATTCCAATATATAAGCCCAATATATATATTTACAGCAACAGAGATATGGCTGTAAATGTCAAATTGAGTCAATATGGCAAGATTACCAAATCCATACCGCTATATGATAAATACAACGGGTGGGATGCGGATATTTTCAACGGGTCGATAAACGGTAGCAACGATTACCTCTTTTATGAAGCGCTTGTCCCAGACAAAGGATTCCAAAAGGAAAAGGGATGGATCATAAACGGAAGTACAGGCGGAAATAGCCTTGAGAAGGACCTGAGCCGTATTGTGGACCTATACAGGTTCAATGCAAAGGAGAAGAAGGATTTTCTCGAGTATTGGTGCAACAAGCTTGAGAGCAAAACCGGCTATGCGGTATTTCCTCAAGATACGACTATTGTTGACAACATAATGCCGGTGAATATTTCACCTTCGCCGGACAATATATTCAGGATATGGTTCTATTTTTCACCGCTTTGCGGTAAAACGGGTATAACTGCCCCCGACAAGATAGAAAGTATCCAGAGAAGCGATTATACCGTGGTCGAGTGGGGAGGGCTTGTCGGCACCGGAATAAATTGACAGCAATCTGGTGGTCTATCAAACCAGGGGCAACACTTCTTCTACCAAGGGCTGATAACGCGTTTTCCAGTTGAGACACTTCCGCGGACGGTTATCGAGCAGGTAAATTGCATGATCCAGGTGTTCCTGCGTCACCGTCAAAAAGCTCGTCTACTTCATGTCATTCTTCCATGAAAGCGTTGCGGGCGATGTCCATTCCGTGTCGCGCCTCCATCCTGTCGGCATGACGGGCTGGTTCGCAGTATGCGCCTCATGTGGTGAGGTCCTCGTTTCCTGCTATACTTTCTTGGAGACGGGCATCGGGTGCTATCACGCCCTAGGCCTGCCATGGATACGTCAAAGGTGAGGTGAGCGCATGTATGACAAGGAAAGTGTGGGGAGACTGAAAGCTGCAAAGGCGAAGTGGCAGCAGGGTGCTGACAGGATCCCCGCCGGCAAGACCAGCAAGACCTATTCGGACTGCAGGACGAGTTCCGGTATCGACGTCAAGCTGCTATACACAACCGAGGATGTTGGCGAGATGAACTACATGCGCGACCTTGGGTTCCCCGGAGAGTATCCGTATACGAGAGGATACCAGGCGACGATGTATCGCGGTCGTCTCTGGACCATGCGCCAGTACGCGGGGTTCGCGACAGTGGAAGAGTCCAACCGCCGGTACAAATACCTGCTGAACCAGGGCCAGACCGGTCTGTCCATTGCGTTTGATCTTCCAACTCAGCTGGGCATGGATGCAGACCATCCTCTCTCGGAGGGTGAGGTCGGCAAGGTCGGCGTGTCGGTCAGTTCGCTGGCGGACCTGGAGGTGCTGTTTGATGGCATTCCTCTCGATCAGGTCAGCACGTCCATGACCATCAACGCCCCTGCCGCGGTTCTGATGGCGATGTATATCGCGCTTGCGAGAGGCAAGCGCATCAGCGCGGACAAGCTGAATGGCACGATTCAGAACGATATCCTCAAGGAATACAGCGCTCGCGGTACGTACATTTATCCGCCAGCCCCGTCAATGCGCATCATCAGTGACATTTTTGCCTATTGCTCCAAGGAAACTCCCAACTGGAATATGATCAGCATCAGTGGCTATCACATGCGTGAGGCCGGATGCACTGCGGTCCAGGAGGTCGCATTCACCCTCGCCGACGGGATAGCCTATGTTGACGCTGCCGTCAAGGCAGGACTCGATGTCGACAGTTTTGCGGCCCGCGTTTCGTTCTTCTTCGATGCGCACAGCAACTTGCTGGAGGAAGTCGCCAAGTTCCGCGCTGCCCGTCGAATGTGGGCGCGGATCATGAAAGACCGTTTCCATGCACAGAATCCAAAGAGCCTGATGCTGCGTTTTCACACGCAGACGGCAGGCTGCACGCTTACAAGCCAGCAGCCGGACAACAATGTCGTGCGTGTGACGCTGCAGGCGCTTGCCGCGGTGCTGGGCGGTACCCAGTCACTCCATACAAACAGTCGTGACGAGGCTCTATCGCTGCCGTCAGAGGATTCGGTGCGTATTGCCCTCCGGACACAGCAGATCATCGGGTACGAGTCGGGGGTAGCCGATACGGTCGACCCTCTTGCAGGCAGCTACTTCGTGGAATCCATGACTAACCGCATCGAGGAAGAGGCCTTGAAGTACATCGCCAAGATCGATGAGCTCGGCGGCGCGGTGAAGGCTATCGAGCGAGGGTTCATCCAGCAGGAGATCCAGAACAGCAGCTATCAGTACCAGCTGGAAATTGAGTCAGGCAAGAAGGTCATCGTCGGCGTCAACAAGTTTCAGGTCGAGAACAAACCATTCAAGAATCTCATGCACATCGACTCCGCTCTTTTTGAGAAACGGCACAAGGAGCTGGATGCGATGAAGAGCCGCCGCGATACCGCCAAGGTCGAAGCTGCCCTCGCCCAGGTGAAAGCTGTCGCAGGCAGTGATGCAAACCTGATGTCTGCAATCATCGACGCGGTCGACGCGTACGCGACTCTCGGCGAAGTCTGCGACGTGCTGCGCTCCGTGTTCGGCGAGTATCGGCCGGACGCGACGTTCTAAGGAGGAGACCATGGAAGAGAAGATCAGAGTCCTCGTGGCAAAGCCTGGCCTGGACGGGCACGATCGTGGGGCCAAAGTCCTGGCAAGGGCCTTCATGGACGCGGGCATGGAAGTCATCTACACTGGCATCCGCCGTACACCCGAGCAGATTGCGGAAGTCGCTGTGCAGGAAGATGTGGACGTGGTTGCCCTGTCGTGCTTGTCGGGAGCGCACAACACGCTGTTTCCGAAGGTCGTCGACTTGCTGAAGGAGAAAGGAGCCGACGATATCCTGGTCATGGGCGGAGGGGTCATTCCTGAAGACGACATCCCGTTCCTCAAAGAGCATGGGATCAGTGAGGTTTTTGGACCGGGAACTCCACTCGCCACCTGTGTGGACTACATCCGGAGCCACGTGAAGAAGGAAGCCTAGTCAGGTGGACGTCAAGCTGGGGGTCCTGGCCGGCGATACGAGAGCGGTCGCGCGTGCGATCACGTGGGTCGAGAATGGTGATCCACGCGGCGCGGAGGTGATCCGCGGCGTCTATGCAAGTACAGGACGCGCCTATATCGTTGGACTGACCGGTTCCCCCGGCGCGGGCAAGAGTACGTTGGTTTCACGACTGGCGGCATTGCTGGCGGCTCGTGGACAGAAGGTCGGCATTCTGGCGGTCGATCCCAGCAGTCCCTTCTCGGGTGGTGCAATCCTGGGAGATCGAGTCCGTATGTTCGATGTCGCTCTCACACGCGATGTCTACATCCGCAGCATGGGAACCCGGGGGGCACTGGGCGGCCTCAACCGTGCCACTCGGATGGCGGCCCGCATCCTTGACGCTGCGGGGTTCGACTGGATCTTTGTCGAGACCGTTGGCGCGGGTCAGGCGGAGGTCGATGTCCACGATGTCGCTTATACGACAGCTGTTGTCATGGCGCCCGGCATGGGTGACGACATTCAGGCCATGAAGGCAGGCATCATGGAAATCGGGGATCTCTTCATCATCAACAAGGCGGACCGCGATGGAGCAGACCGTACGGCAACGCAGGTCGAATCTGTTCTGCAACTGTCGATGACGGAGGGCTGGAATCCGCCCGTACTCAAGGTGTCGGCCGAATTGAACACCGGTATCGACAGCGTTGTGGATACGATTGAACGGCATCGCGCGCATCTCGTCGCCTCCGGGAAGCTGGACGCACTCAAGACACGGATGGCCAAGCTGGACGTGCTCGAAATTCTCAAGGCGCGCCTGGCAGACACAATGAAGCAGCAGCTGGACCAGCCGGCTGTGCAGGTCGAGCTGGAAAAGGTCGCCAGTAAGCAGAGCGACCCATATTCGCTGGCAGACATCATCTTTGAGCAAAGTTGGAGGAACATATGAACATCAAGAACATCGATCATATTGGAATTGCTGTTAACAACATCCAGGAGTCGCTCTCATTCTGGGAGACATCGCTGGGTATCGAGCCGCATGGTATCGAAGAGATAGCTGAACGGAAACTGAGAACGGCATTCCTGCCTGTGGGTGGCACGGAGATCGAGCTGCTGGAGGCTACCAGTGCCGACAGCTCGATCGCCAAGTTCATCGAGAAGCACGGCGAGGGCTTGCATCACATCGCGATCCGAGTCGACGACATTGAAGCGGCTCTCGCGGAGCTGAAAGCCAAGGGTATCCAGTTGATCGACGAGACGCCTCGCAACGGTGCGGGTGGGGCCCGGATAGCCTTCGTTCACCCCAAGGCAACGCACGGCGTTCTCCTGGAGTTGTGCGAGAGGAAACAGAAGTAGTGGAGAGCATATCTGGAAAACAAACGCCCCGGTTTCCCGGGGCGTTTGTAATTCACGCGACTATGGTGAAACGGAACGTCTAGAACACAAGGGGAACGTAGCCGTTTCGGATGCACTCCGAGATGATACCCCCCACCTGATCGATCTCGCACCCCAGGCTCTTGAGAGCGTCGCTCACGGCCGCCTCTTCTGCGAACTCCTTGCAGGCCATGGGATGAGCCGTAACCTTGAAAACCTCCGCACCAAGGTCTCTGATCTCCTTGTCCTCGCTGAGAAGTCGTTCGATTGGGCCAAACAGAACGACGCGGACATCATCAAACACGTGGTTTTCATGAGTGTTCTTAGCGAACATCAAACCTGCCATGGCTTTTTCGCGCTCAGCCGTAGAGAGTATGATCAAGATTTTTCGTACTGGCTCCATTGCTTGCCTCCTGTTCCCCGGCGAGCACGCGCCGGGTCGTGAATATGTGTTCAGAATCCAACTACTACAATATATATAGCAGTGCAGCGTTTTGCGTCAATGGTTCCGTGGGGCAAGCCGGTGAATGGCAAGACGCCTACTTGTCCACATCACTGATGGCATAATGCAGCGAAAGGGGGTATGCTTTGATATCCGTCAAGGAGGTTGCCGCATGAGTGACAGGACAAGAATCTCGTTTATCGGCGGAGGCGTCATGGCCAAAGCCTTCGTCGAATCGCTCCTGGCCAAGGGTATTGTGTCCGAGGACGACGTGATGGTCAGTTCTCGTAGCTGGGCTACGCTTGAGGTCATGCGCGAGCGACACCACGTTCACACGACGCTCTCTAACCGTGAGGCAGTCCAGTTCGGGGACATTGTTCTCCTGGCGGTGAAGCCCCAGAATCTCGAGCGTGTTTTTGCTGACATCAAGGGAGCCATGCGGCCGGAACAGGTGCTGTTGTCCATTGTTGCTGGAGCCGGTATCGAGAGACTGAGGGAAGGTACAGGCCATGACCGTATTGTGCGATGCATGCCCAACACACCTGCCCAGATCGGTGCAGGGATGAGTGTCTGGATGGCCAGCCCCCAGGTAGTGCAGGATGACCGGACGCTGGTTCGTTCGGTGCTTGGCGCACTGGGCCTCGACATCGAAGTCGACGAAGAGCGGTACGTAGACATGGCGACGGCAGTGAGTGGCACTGGGCCTGCGTACGTTTTCCTGTTCATCGAGGCTTTCATGGACGCCGCCGTACACCTTGGATTTCAGCGCGACGTAGCGTTGGAGCTGGTGTTGCAGACAATGGAAGGCTCGCTTAAGCTCGCTCGGTTCAGCCAGAAAAATGCTGCCGAGCTGAAGAACTCTGTTACGTCGCCAGGCGGGACCGCTGCCGAAGCAGTCTACGAGCTGGAGAAGGCCGGGTTCAGGACAGCCTTGTCAAAGGCCGTCTGGGCAGCGTACCAGCGTACCCTCGCCCTTAAAGGTTGACTGCTGTTCGGGTCAGTCAGGAGCGCAGCCTGATGTCGTTGGCTGCCTGGTCACGGTCGATAAGTCCATCGCGTTCGAGGGCGGCCACAATGCGTTCCAGCCAGGGCCCATCGGTTTCTTCTTCTGTCGGGAACAGCAGGGTCCGTAGTTCTGTGATCCCCATGGTCTGGTCAGACGGAAGGCCGCGCAGAAGCTCGATAATGCGGCCACGCCAGATACGGTTGGGTTTGCCCCGGTGAGAAGGCTCGGAGACTCGGGGTGGAACGGCCTCGGCCAGCCTGAACGCTGAACGGCAGGCCTTGGTGACGGGGCAGAACAGGCATCGGGGGGAACGTGCCGTACAGTACTGCGCGGCGATGTCCATACAGGCCTGATGCCACTCCGAACTGCGCCCGCGAGGGTACACTTCACTGGCGACATGCAGCAGCTGGGGTTCAGGCAAGACCTCGAGAGTTGTCGTGAGTTGTCCGAAAAGCCGGCTGTATAGCCTCCGAATGTTGACATCCAGAACGACGACATCTCGGTGGAACGCAAATGAGAGGACGGCCGACACCGTGTACGGGCCGAGACCCGGCAGCGACCGCAGGTCATCGGCGGTGTCCGGGAGAAGCCCGCCAAAGCGCTCGACGACGGCGCGCGCGCAGTCTCGCAGCCGCAGAGCCCTGTTATTGTAGCCCATGCCCTGCCATGCACGGATGATGGTTGCATTGTCTGTGGCTGCAAGCGCGTTGAAGTCAGGATACTGCCGAAGGAAGAGGGGCAGTTTCTCCTGGATGCGCGCTGTCTGGGTCTGCTGGAGCATCGTCTCGGAAACGAGAACGACATAGGGGTCGGGATTGGGGACTCTCCACACAAAACGACGTGCATGAGCCGCATACCAGCCCAGAACCATCGCTTGCACACGCTCCACGGCGGTCAGATCGACCGAGAGATCAGCGCCTGCCCTCCCTGCAGTCTTCCGAGTGGCGGCAGTCTCGATATACGATGTGTCATCTGGGTGTTTCATGAATGCAGTATAGCAGGACAAGCGTTTGCAGCGAAAGTTCAGACAACGACAATAAATAAGATAGCGTGGACCGTGTTGCCGGCCGCGCCGGGCGTGCATTAACGTTGCGATGGAACTCGAAGGATCGCCAACCTGTTGCGTTGACACACGTGACGCATCTGGCCATACTGGGCACACGGTCGGCCGCGCAGGCGACCCACAACGGACACAGGAGGAACATATGGAAGAAATCAAACGAATTGCCGTCGGTGATATGGCCCCCGACTTCACCCTGAACGACAACCGGAAGCGGCCCATTCATCTGGCGGACTACCGGGGCAAGAAGGTTCTGCTGTCCTGGCACCCTCTTGCATGGACGAAAGTGTGTGCCGAGCAGATGAAGGCGCTCGAAGCTCACCTCGCGGACTTTTCCCGCCTGAACACGGTCGCACTCGGCATGAGCATCGATCCCGTTCCGTCGAAGAATCAATGGGCCAAACAGTTGCTCATCGCCGAAACCATGCTGCTGTCCGACTTCTGGCCTCACGGAGGCGTGGCGCGCACGTATGGGCTGTTCCGCGACGTCGAGGGGTACTCCGAGCGTGCCAACGTGCTCATTGACGAATCGGGCAAGGTCACCTGGGTGAAGGTCTATCCCGTCCACGACCTGCCCGACATCGACGAAGTACTGGCACGTTGCGCAGAGTGACCACCTGGAGGCACCTATGGATGTAAAAAATGCTATCGAAGCCCGCAGGGCATACCGTTCTCTGGATCCTGTGGCGGTCACTGACGACCTGATCTGGGACCTGGCCCGAGCTGCAAGTCTCTCGGCGTCATGTTTCAACAACCAGCCGTGGCGATATGTGTTCGTTCGCGATTCCGAAGTGCTGGCGAGAGTGTTCACCGCCATGACCAAGGGTAACCAATGGACGGAACGAGCTTCCATGATCATCGCCGTCTTCAGTCGGCCCGAGCTCGACTGCGTCATCAAGGAGCGCGAGTACAACTGGTTCGACACGGGCATGGCGACGGCCCTGCTTATTCTGCGGGCGACTGAGCTTGGCCTGGTTGCGCACCCGATTGCTGGTTTTCGTCCAGATGAGGTGAAGCCGATGCTGGGAATACCGGAGGACATGATGCTGCTGACCCTGGTCATTGTGGGGAAGCACACAACGGTCCCCAACCCAATTCTCTCCGACAAGCAGCTGCATGATGAAGGTGAGCGGCCGCCTCGCCTTCTGCTGGAACGGATTGCCTTTGTGGACAGAGTCCCGGACGGAGCACCGGTTGGGGAGCCTATCCCTCACTGACCGCCTGGTTCAACCATGTCTGTCGCAACGGCATGGTGGACTCGCGCGTCAGGACACGAGCTGTCTCAGGATTTCCTCTGAACGGGCGAACAGTAAGGAGTGACCTTCGTTGGCATACCATCGTGTCAGGGTATGAGGCAGGAGAGATGCAAGTTCCTCCGCCATGGTTGGGGGAGTGATGATATCTTTGCGCCCCTGCCATATCTGAATCGGGTATGCGATTTTTTTCAGCGCGAGGTGCCAGGAGCCACGGTAGAGAGCCAGTTCCTGTGCGGCACTGGCGACACCCTGCCTGAACGCTTCGGTCAGATTCGTACGGAGCATATCCTTGATGTCCGGTCGCTCGAGTACGGACTTGTCGACGTCGGGTCGTTCCTCTGCCATACGGATCAACAGTGAGGGGAAGTCGGCCTGTACCTCCTGCATGCTTCGAGCGAACATGCGGCGAGCAAGCCAGGGGAAGCGCGCTACTGAGACGAACATCCGTCGCTGATCAGGATTCATTGTCAGGCGAACAGCCTGGTTGCGAAGGGGAGAAATGCCTGAGACGATCCCGGCAGCGGTCAGTCTCTCAGGGATGCGGTCCGCGCATGCGACGACGTAGGGACTGCCTCCCGAGGTGCCGAGAACTGCGAAATCGTAGATACCAAGGTGCACAGCAAGCTGGACGACGTCGTCCGGCCAGCCCGAGAATGAGCGTCCACGTTTGGGGTCTGAAAGACCGAACCCAGGCCTGTCGGGCGCGATGAGTCGAGCACCGACTGCCCGTGCAGGAGCGTCCAGGACGATGCCCTCGAGGCGTGACGCCGGGAACCCATGGAAAAAGAACACGGGCGTCCCTGATGGGTCGCCGAATTCCGCATACCCCAGGGCACGTCTATCCGCGAGTTTGATTGTCTGATCAGTCAATGCCATCTGTGCCTCACTCGGCTCGGAGATGTGTCTGCAAATCTCCTAATTTTAATTTTACCATGAAGCGACAGCCAATCAACTGTCATACGGCTAACACAGTCTGTGCAGAACGCTGGTTGTGCATCTCCGGTCTGAGAGCTATAACGTGTGTGGCAAGGTGATGGAGGCCGACCATGCTTACGGGACGCAAGATCGACAGCAGGTTTCTCAACAGGTGGGAACGAGACGTGTGTTCCGGACTGGAACGTGGCACTGGGCGTCCGTTTGCTCTGGTTCGCGATGATCAGATTTAGTTACATCTGGGTGCACTGTGACCTGCCCATGTCGATTCATCGGCACTTCCCTGTTGACAGAAAGACAGTCAGGAAGTAACCTTATGAAGGTTGTCGAGGGCCGGTCCTGGGCGGTTGCCCTGAGAGCGGCCATTGTCATATGTGGAGGTTGACATGGAACGTGTGCTGAGTAGCGAACTGTCCTCTCATACAGGTGAACGCATCATGATGGCGGGGTGGATGCACCGCATTCGCAGGCTGGGAAGTGGGATGGTATTTGTTCACCTGCGCGATCGCTCTGGCATCTGTCAGATCGTCGTGGAGGCTCCCGAGGCAGTGGCCTCCATCGATGGACTGCTTGTCGAGAGTGTCATCCAGGTCGAGGGCACGGTGGTTGCAGAGCCACAAGCTGCCGGCGGATACGAAGTGCACGACCCTTCCTTCACAGTGTTGTCTTCTGTCACCGAAGCGTTGCCGTTTCCGATCAACAAGCCGGTCATCAATGCCCATCTGGATACGTTCCTCGATAATGCCATGGTCGGTCTCAGAGCACCTTCCAAACAGGCCGTCTTCAAACTGAGTGCCGCAGCCTCCCACGGATTCCGGGAAGTCCTTGACGGCAAGGGTTTCACCGAGGTGGCGACGCCCAAGATCATAGGCACGGCTTCTGAGTCCGGTGCCAACGTTTTCGCGATCGAATACTTTGGAAAGCAGGCCTATCTGGCACAGAGCCCCCAGTTCTACAAGCAGATGATGGTCGGTGTCTTCGAACGCGTCTACGAGGTGGCTCCTGTCTTCAGGGCCGAGCCTCATCAGACCATCCGACACCTCAACGAGTACGTCAGCATGGACGCTGAGATGGGGTTCATCAAGGACCATACGACTGTCATGGCCCTACTGACCGACGTCATCAGGGGGATCCTCTCCTATCTCACGGCGCACTGCACCAAAGAGCTGGAGCTTCTCAAGGTCGAGATGCCGCTGGCGCCCGAGACTTTTCCACACGTCTACTTCCCGGACGCACAGCAGTGGATCTTCGAGCATCACGGCGAGGATTGCCGTGGCGAGCCGGATCTTGCCCCTCAGCATGAAAAGTGGCTGGGCGAGTGGGCAAAGGAGACCTTCCAGTCCGATTTCCTGTTCGTGACCGGGTACCCGATGGTGAAGCGTCCCTTCTATACGGCGCCGAACCCGGACGACCCCAAGTACTCCAACTCTTTTGACCTTCTGTTCCGGGGAACTGAGCTGGTCACTGGTGGGCAGCGCCTCAACAAGTTCGAAGACTATGCCAGGGCTCTGGAATCTCGTGGCATGACACAGGAAGCCGTAGCGGGCTACCTGGAGACATTCCGCTTTGGCATGCCGCCGCACGGTGGCTTTGCGATTGGACTAGAGCGCTTCATCATGCAGTTGACCGGGCTCACGAACCTGCGTGAAGCGGCCTTGTTCCCGCGCGACATGGAGAGGCTACAGCCCTGACCCATGAAATGTGAACATCGTTGTGCCAGGCACATTGGCATTCACAATTGGAGCGACCAATGAGAGAATACGACTTTCATAGCATCGAACCGAAGTGGCAGGACATCTGGGAGGCCGAGAAGGCCTATCGGACGGAAGAGAACTCCGTCAAACCGAAGCTTTTCTGCCTTGACTACTTCCCGTACCCTTCGGGGGACGGCCTTCACGTCGGCCATTGCCGCAACTATATCCCCACCGACGTCATCAGCCGGTTCTACCGGATGAAGGGCTTCAATGTCCTGCACCCCATGGGCTGGGACGCATTTGGGCTCCCCGCTGAGAACGAGGCTATCAGGCTGAAAAAGAATCCGCGCGAGATTACCATTAAGAACACGACCAACTTCAAGCGGCAGCTCAAACTCATCGGGACCTCATATGACTGGGAACGGGAGATCAATTCCTCCGATCCCGAATACTACCGATGGACCCAGTGGTTCTTCCTGCTTCTGTACAAACGGGGCCTTGCCTATGAGAAGGAGTCGGAGCAGTGGTGGTGCCCCAGCTGTAAGAGTGTCCTGGCCAACGAGCAGGCAAAGGATGGCAAGTGCTGGCGCTGTGGGACTCCTGTGGAGAAGAAGAAGCTGAAACAGTGGTTCTTCAGGATCACCGACTACGCCGATCGTCTGGCCGACGATCTTGATACTGTGGACTGGCCAGAGCGCATCAAGATCATGCAGCGCAACTGGATCGGCAAGTCGGTTGGTGCCGAGGTCGTCTTCGACATCGTGTCGGCCGGCGACGGTTCGAAGCATCCGGTGACGGTCTTCACGACCCGTCTGGACACTATCATGGGGGCCACGTTCCTTGTGCTGGCTCCTGAACATCCTCTGATCCATGAGATCGTTGCGAGCGAGCAGCATGCCGAGGTCGATGCCTATATCGCCGCCAGCAAGACCAAGACGGAGATCGACCGCATGTCGACGGACAGGGAAAAGACGGGTGTCTTCACGGGAGCCTACGCGGTCAACCTGTTCTCCGGTGAGAAGGTCCCGGTCTGGATTGCCGACTATGTTTTCATGGGCTATGGTACAGGTGCCATCATGGGTGTACCTGCTCATGACGGCCGCGATTTTGGGTTTGCCACTAGATATGGCATCCAGATCCGTCAGGTTATCGGATGGCCAGGTGTCGCGTATGAAGCAACGGCCTGGAACGATGCATATTCCGAGCACGGCACGCTGGTTCATTCTGGCCGCTTCGACGGTCTGACGACGGAGGCTGCTTTTGCAGCGATGGTGGCGGAGGGTGAAGCAACGGGGTTTGCAAAGACGCAGACCAACTACCACATGCGTGACTGGCTCATCAGCCGTCAGCGCTATTGGGGAGCTCCGATCCCGATGGTACATTGTCCAACATGTGGGGCGGTCGCCGTTCCTGAGAGCCAGCTGCCAGTCGTGTTGCCGGATGTCCAGGGATATGAACCAAGCGGGACGGGCGAGTCGCCTCTGGCCGGTATCAAGGAATGGGTCGAAACAACATGCCCTGTATGCGGGGGACCAGCCAGGCGCGAGACGGATACAATGGACGGTTTCGCCTGTTCCTCGTGGTATGAGCTGCGGTACACCAGCCCTCACAACGACAAGGCGCCTTTCGACAGGGCGACCGTGGACTACTGGCTTCCTGTCGACTTGTACGTTGGTGGTGCGGAACATGCAGTTATGCATCTGCTGTATGCCCGGTTCTGGACCAAGGTCATGTACGACGAAGGTCTCGTTGGTTTCACAGAGCCCTTCGCTCGCCTCATGAACCAGGGGATGCTGCTGTCTTACGACGGGCAGAAGATGAGCAAGAGCAAGCATAACGTCATTACTCCGGACGAGGTTGTCGAGCAGTACGGTGCCGACACCCTGCGCTTGTATGAATTGTTCATGGCGCCGTTTGAGCAGGAGGTTGCGTGGTCCAAGGAAGGTATCTCGGGCGCACACCGCTTTGCAAAACGCCTGTGGGAGCTGGCCCAGCGGACCATCGAGGCATCACGGGGGGACCTGACGGACGTCTCGGTCCCGAAGCTCGAGCTGCAGATCAACAAGCTGACCAGGAAGATCACCGAGGACATCGAGAAGTTCAAATTCAACACGGCGGTGGCCGCATTCATGGAATACTTGAACTTCCTGTCCGAGACCGTGCGGAACGACGAGACTGTGCTGTCGACAGCTGAGTGGCAAACCGCGATGCGGCAGTTGCTTGTTGTTCTGGCCCCTTTTGCCCCCCACCTGACAGAGGAGCTATGGCAGGAGTATGGCTGCGAAGGGAGCATTCACGCACAGCCCTGGCCCGGCTGGGACGAGAGCAAGCTCGTTGAGAACGAAGTAGAGGTTGCAGTGCAAGTCAATGGCAAGGTGCGCGGCTCGATGCGAATTCTTTCCGACTCGACCGACGAGGAACTGGGAAGCCTGGCGCTCGCTCAGGATTACGTTGTCAAGTATACGGCTGGACACATTGTCAAGCGTGTCGTTGCAATCAAGGGAAAAATCGTTAATATTGTAGTTCAGTGACTCTCGATCAGGAGGAAGTTGAATGGCAAATCCAAAGAAGAAGATAACCCCCAGCAGGAAGGGCAATAGATACAGCAAAGTCAAGATGCGTTTCAGGAACAATCATAGCCCTCTTGTCCCTTGTGGGCATTGCAACAAACCTATCCGTTCACATCACATCTGCCCGTATTGTGGGTATTACGATGGCAAGCTCGTGGTCAAACAGGAAGAGAAGAAGGGAAAGCCTGCTGCCTAACGTATGAAAGTTGCAATCGATGCCATGGGGGGCGATTATGCCCCCCATGAGATTATCAAGGGGGCTGTAGAGGCTGCCCGCGAGTTTGGTGTCACGGTCGTCTTCGTGGGCGACCAAGTCGCCATCAATCTTGAATTGTCCCAGTACCGTGAGGGTCAGCCCTTTTCGTACGAAGTGGTCCCGACGACCCAGGTCATTACGTTTCACGACCACCCATCCGAAGTACTGAGGACGCGCAAGGATTCGTCGTTGTACCGAGCCATCCAGCTGGTTGCAGAGAACAAATGCCAGGCAATCGTCTCCGCCGGCAATACCGGCGCGCAGATGGCAATTTCCCTCTTTGTCCTCGGTCGCATTCGTGGCGTCCTTCGTCCCGGCCTTATCACGGCCGTTCCATCGGTCTCTGATGGACCGTTCTACTTCATCGACATTGGAGCACTGGCTGACTGTGTTCCAGAGAATATTCTGCAGTTTGCGCGCATGGGTCAGGTCTACTATCGCCTCGTTACAGGCAAGGAGACGCCGACGGTTGGCCTCCTCAACATCGGCGAGGAAGCCGAGAAGGGGTCCCGTCAGGTGATCGAGGCGCACAAGCTTCTGGCAGCCAGAAGCCCTGGGTTCATAGGCAACGTTGAACCTAAAGAGGTTTTTCGACATGCTGCGGATGTCGTGGTCAGCGATGGGTTTACCGGCAACATTTTCATAAAAACCATGGAGAGTACGGCAGAGACGCTGTTTGACATGATGAAGACGGCGCTTGGCAGCTCTATCAAGGGCAAGGTAGGCGGGGTGCTGGCTCACAGCAATCTGCGGCTCGTCAAGGAGAAACTCGACTATAGCCAGTATGGCGGCGTCCCATTGCTGGGAGTCAAGGGTATCAGCATCGTTTGTCATGGCAGATCCGGCGCCGTGGCTATCTATCACGCCATTCGTGTCGCCAAAAATGTCAGCGACGAAGGCCTTGTGACGAAGCTGGAGGCGCTTTGGAAATGACAGACAGCTTGAATCGGAGTCGCAGGACTGCTATTCACCGGATCGTCGTTCCGAAGGAGGACTTCACCGGCGCTCTCGTGATGGAGCGAACCGAGGAATTCAACAAGACGCTCCCGGTGCCATTCAAGAATCTCCGCTATCTGGTCGTCGCTCTCACGCATAGTTCATTTGCCAGCGAGCACCACAGCTATACGTCGAACGAGAAGCTCGAATTTGTAGGCGACGGTGTCGTGAACTTCATCGTTGCCAAACTGTTGTTTCTGGAGTTTCCGGACGCCCGGGAGGGCGATCTGTCCAAGATGCGCGCCGCACTGGTCAAAGAGCAGGGCATCTATGGGCGTGCGCTGGATCTTGGGCTTGACAGGTATCTGTTGCTGGGCAAGGGCGAGGACAAGCTGCGCGACGAACGCAAGCCCGCCATTCTTGCGGACGGCTTCGAGGCTCTCGTGGCTGCCATATACTTCGATAGTGGCATGCACGCGGCCGAGAAGTTTGTGACCATAGTATTCCACAAGGCAATAGCCGACCTGCACAATGGCGCGGTCCTGGACCACAAGACTGCCCTGCAGGAAGAGACGCAGCGGACCATACGATTGCTGCCATCGTATGATACGGAGGTTGCGCGGGGCGAGGACGGATCGGACGTATTCACGTCGCTGGTGCATATCGGCAGTGTGCTGTATGGTGAGGGCCGTGGGTCATCCAAAAAGAAGGCCGAGGAGGACGCCGCTCGTGCGGCCCTTGAGGCTTTCGTTTCCGAGCACCCGCATCGAGGAGAGTCCGGTCAGTGAGCTTCCTGTCGCGTCTCAAGCAACTCTTTGGTGGGGACACGCCGGTGGAAAAGGAATCTCCGGTCGAGGCACATGAGATCGGAGCCGAACCACAGGAGCCGGTAGTGTCAGCCGCCGCACAGACTATACGGCAGCAGGTCGGGGGCGCTCGCCGCGAGGCGGGAGATTTCGACGCTCTGGAGGAGCTTCTTATCGACGCCGGTATCGATGTCGACACGACGATGGCTATCCTGCAGGAAGTGCGAAGGAGTGGACTACTAGGTCGTCCCACGGCAGAACAGGTTATCGAGCGCATTCGTGGCAAGTTGAGCGTCGTGTTTGACCTGGACAGCACGCTGCGCACAACGGGTTCACCTGCCGTCGTCCTCGTTACAGGGGTCAACGGTGCAGGCAAAACCTCTTCAATCGCCAAGCTGGCAAACATGCTCAAGCAGCAGCACCGCACGGTCCTGCTGATCGCTGCCGATACCTTTCGCGCTGGGGCGGTTGATCAGCTTGCTATCCTCGCTGATCGCGTCGGCGTCCCAATGATGCGCTCGGTGGAGGGCCAGGATCCATCCAGTGTCGTGTTCAACGGACTGCAGAAAGCCGTAGCAGACAAGGTGGACGTCGTCGTGATCGACACGGCGGGTCGCCTCGAAAACAAAAAGAACCTTACGTCCGAACTGCAGAAAGTTGTGCGGGTCATTGAGACGAAGTTTGGGCTGCCGTTGTCAGAGACGTTGCTGGTCATCGACGCGACGACCGGGGAGAATGCACTCATGCAAGCCCGTGCCTTCAGTGAGGCGATCCCGATCTCGGGTATCATCCTTACCAAGATTGACTCCGGCGCGAAAGGCGGCAGTATCGTGAGCATTGCGCGTGAACTACGCATCCCGATAAAGCTGGTCTGCAATGGTGAAACACTTATGAGCATAAAACCATTTGACAAAGACGATATTGTGAACATGATATTGCTGTCGGAGTAAGCATCAATAGCAACGAAAACGTAACTATTCCATCACATACCGATAAGGAGTTGGACTATGCAGAGCAAGGCGAAGGAAAAGGTGTACATCACTCCTGGTCACGAGAAGAAGATCAAGCGCAAGGAAGAGATCGGTGAGTTGCTTGAGTTTTACTCGGGACTGCTCACCAAGAAGGAGCTCGGAGTTCTGGACCTATACATCCAGCCGAACTACTCCGGCGCCGAGGTCGCCCGCAAATTGCGGATTTCACGGCAGGCCGTCCATGACCATATCCGTCGTTCACTTGGACGCATGAGGCGCTGCGAGAGCAAATTGCAGCTTATCGCCAACTATAAGAAGAACGTTGTAATGTTTCGGAAGATCATGTCCAAACTTGACCAGTGCTGCGAACAGTCACACAACACGGAAGGTGAACAGACCCTTGAACAGCTGAAGATGCTGTTTGAGAAGCTGATCAACCGCAACAGCCACGAGCTGTAGGCATATCGAGTGTTCGAATCCGTAAAGAAAGCGCTTGGTGGGGTCTTCGATGGGTTGCGCCGCAAGGGTCTGCTGTCGCAGGGAGACATCGATGCAGCGCTTGCCGAGGTCAAGCTGGGTCTGCTTGGCGCCGACGTCGACTACCGAGTCGTCAAGTCGTTTATCGCACGGACGCGTGAGGCATGCCTGGACGAGAAGGTCCTCAAGAGTATCACGCCCGGTGACCAGGTGGTCAAGGTTCTCTACGAACAGCTGACACAGGCACTTGGAGGACAGGGCGGCAAAGGCATCGCCATAACGCACATCCCATATCGGGTCATGCTTGTGGGCCTTCAGGGGTCTGGCAAGACGACGACACTGGGCAAACTGGCGCTTCTCTTCAAGAAGGAAGGCCACTACCCTCTTCTGATTCCTGGAGACTACGGCCGGCCAGCCGCCTACCAGCAACTACAGAAGCTGGCGTCTGATGCAGGGGTTGAGTTCTACGGCGAACATGCCGAGAGTCTAGCGGACCTGGTTCACGGTGCTGATCGGTTTGCCCGGGCGAAATCTCTGGATGTTCAGCTTCTGGACACGCAGGGACGTCATGATTTCGATACTGAACTCATGGATGAACTGCAGACCGTTACTGCGCTGTATCGCCCTGACGAGACCCTGATTGTTCTCGATTCGATGATCGGATCGAAGGCCATCCCGCTTTCACAGAGCTTCAACAAGGTTGCCCCGCTTACTGGGGCGATCTTCACGAAGTTCGATTCACCCGCACAAGGCGGTGCAGTGTTGTCCTTCAAAGAGGCCATTGGCAAACCCATCAGGTATGTCGGCGTCGGAGAGCATTTACAGGATCTCGACTACTTTGTACCGGAGAGGCATGCGGCGCGCATCGTTGGCTATGGTGATATTGAGGGACTGCTGAAGCGGTACGATAATGCCGAGTCACAGGCGAAGGCAGCGGGCGTCGCCAAGAGAGTGCAAACGGGGAAGTTCGACCTTTACGACCTCCGCGATCAGCTGCTTGAAATAGGTCAAGTTGGTGGTATAAATAAGATGCTTGAGAGTCTTCCCGCCAACATGCTCCCGAAGGGAGCTGTTGCCGACGAGGGCGTTGCAAAGAGATTCACGGCCATCATTGACTCTATGACCGACACCGAAAGGCGCAGTCCTGCCGTCCTGAACGCGTCCCGTAAGCGTCGTGTCGCTCGTGGCGCAGGCGTGGATGTCAGTGAAATCAACAGAATGCTCAAGCAGTTCGAGTTGTTCAGCCGCATGGCGAAGATGGCTAACAACAAGCATGCCGGGGGCTTTGGCTTGCCCGGATTCTGATACTTGCAGGTACGCAACAGGAGGAAACATGGTAAGCATCAAGCTCGCAAGGACTGGAACCAAGCATCAGGCTCACTATCGTTTTGTCGTGCTCGACCGTAAGAAACCGACCAATGGCGCGGTCATCGAGACACTCGGCTACTATGATCCCAAGCCCAAGGAACCGAAGATCGAGGTCAGCGAAGAGCGTGTCGCTTACTGGCTCGGACTTGGCGCGCAGCCAACCGATTCTGTGCGCAACCTCCTCAAGCACAACGGTATCTGGCAGAGATTTGTTGCAAGCAAGGCCGCGAAGTAAGCCGGCTCTGCGTACATCAGGAGATGCCCGATGAAGCAGTTGGTTGAAACCATCGTCAAGGCTCTCGTGGATAGCCCCGAAGAAGTGGTTATCAATGAGATCGCCGGAGAGCAGGCCGTGGTCTACGAGATCAAGGTCGGCCAGAAGGATACTGGCAAAGTCATCGGAAAACAGGGTCATACGGCCCAGGCAATTCGCACCATCATCAGAGCGGCTTCTGCCAAGACGGGCAAGAGCGCTACAGTCCAAATCGACAGCATGAACGACGAACAGGCCGAGGGTGGCCTGGAAGAGGAGCAGTAGAATCGATGGCAACCAGCGTTTGGATGAAACAGAACGTTCTCATCAAGACGGTCGTGACCCAGCAGTTCAAGGACAGCTACCTCAAGGAGCTGGACGGAGCGCATACTGGGGCAAAACAGAACCTTGAGAGACTGAAGTCCTCACTGTCGCAGGTTATCCTTCGTGGTGGCGTGGGTGGTCAGTATGATGATCTCGTCAAGGCGCAGCTGCAGGACGAGAAGGCAAAGCAGGAGCAAATGGTCATGGATCTCGAGGCCAAAAAGGCCGAGGTGTCCAAACTGGAGCTCGGTTCCGTCTACGTTCAGGGTGCCCTTGAAGGGACAGTCGAAGTCAAGGTCGGGGACAATCTGTTTCAGAAGATCGGCTCGACCTCGATCCTCGTCCAGGACGGTATCATTCTCTCTATGGACTAGCAGTTCCCTGCATTGTACGGCTCAGGACAGAGCAGGAGCGCCGCGCGAAATTCCATCCTGAAAAGAAAGAGGGGGACGCCATGAGTGTCGGGATTCTTGGAAGCTATAGCAGCAGGTTTGGCAAGCTCGAAAACTCCACCATCTACGACCTCATCGTTGAGGCTGGACGCGGAGCGATCGCGGACGCAGGCATCGCTGCGAAAGAGATCGACGCCATCTGGATCGGGAACTTCAACTCAGGGTCGTTCAACAACCAGGAACACTTGGCTTCATGGGCGGTCGAGATCGACCCGGCATTGCTCTACAAGCCGTGTGCCAAAGAGGAGGCGGCATGTGCTTCCGGCTCTGCCGCTGTGCGCGCAGCGCGTCTGGCCATCGGCTCCGGGGAGGCCCGTTTTGTACTGGTCATCGGGGTCGAGAAGATGACGGCGCTTGACCGGGACGGTGTTACCCATGCGCTTGCCATGGCCTCCTACTGGCCAGAAGAGGGGAGCAAGGGCATGACGTTCCCCGGCATGTTCGGCATGTGGTCCCAGGCATACCGCGAGCACTACGGACACAGTGACGCTCAGATGGACCTGTGGCAAGCCATGGTGCATGCCAAGAACCGCGACAACGCGACACACAACGAGCTTGCGCACATGTACACGAAGCCGAGCAGTCTGGAATTCGCTCTGCACGTGTCCGAGAAGAACCCCCTGATCGCACTTCCTCTCAAACTCACGGATTGCTCTCTGGTCAGTGATGGAGCGGCGGCCATGGTGCTCGGACCGATTGAGGACGTCAAGGCCCTCAGAGGCCGCGTGGTCGAAATTACGTCACAGACGCTTGTCACCGACCACATGCAGTCCAGCAAACACGAGTTGTGGCACAACGTTGCCGGCAGGATGGCTATCGAGTCAGCCTACAGCAAGGCTGGCATCACCGTGTCAGACGTTGACTGTGCAGAACTCCACGACTGCTTCACGATCAATGAGCTGCTGACCTACGAGGCAATGGGGCTGTGTGCAGAAGGCGACGGGGGCCGGCTGATCGAGCGGGGTGGAGTCGTACAGCCGGACGGTAGCTGTCCGATCAACCTCAGTGGAGGTCTTATCGGCAAGGGGCACCCCGTAGGGGCTACAGGTGTGTCGATGCATGTCTACGTCGCGCGCCAGCTTGAGGGCCGTCCGCTTGGCCTCGGCGCGAACAACCCGGAGATAGGGCTCGTCATGAACGTCGGCGGCTCGAACGCCAGCAACTTCGCATCAGTACTGAAACGGGTCAAGTAGAGAGGGAGAAGCCATGACAAAGGGATTCGGACTGCAGGACAAGGTTGTCATTGTCACCGGCGGAGCTTCTGGTATCGGCCGGGCAACGGCCATGAGGTTTGCCGAGGAGGGCGCGCGCGTCAGCATCTGGGATGTGAACGCTGAGGCAGGCGCGGCTACGCTGGCTGACCTCAGGCAGATGAACGTCGAGGCGATGTTCCAGCAGGTCAATGTTACTGACGGCGACGCGGTCGAGAAGGCAGTAACAGAAGTCGTTTCAGCTTGGGATCACGTTGACGTGCTGGTCAACAACGCCGGCATCCTGCGCGACGCTCAGCTGGTCAAGTACAAGGAAGGGGTCGTCATTGAGACGATGTCGGACGCCACCTTCGACGCTGTCATCGGCGTCAACTTGAGAGGCGTGTTCGTCGCGACGAGGGCCGTTGCTCCTCACATGATCAAGCAGGGACACGGCGTCATCCTGAGTGCCAGCTCG
>Ga0209881_1000064_pt1 | contig 30966 bp, 21 predicted proteins | sample PersoiDNA2013193_FD_185804 | JGI IMG/M metagenome (GOLD analysis project Ga0209881, IMG submission 185804) | Permafrost soil microbial communities from the Arctic, to analyse light accelerated degradation of dissolved organic matter (DOM) -... | ecosystem: Environmental > Terrestrial > Soil >... | reverse complement strand
GAGCCCACGAGCGAGCAGCAGCCGACCCAACGTTCACCCCAACCGACGACTGCAGCGTGGTCCTCCGCTACCTCCCCGACATCCCCGTCCACGTAATCCCCGGCAGCGAGAGCAACATAAAGGTCACGTACCCCATCGACCTAGCCATAGCCGAGGCACTGCTCCAAGTCCCCCGATTTTGACTTTGACTTTGACTTAGGTCCCCTACGACCGCACCGCCGACTTGATCAGGGTCCGCCCGAAGTCCCACATGAGGCCGCTTCCCTTAGACGCGTCCTCAAGCACGTCGGCGAGACCATCGACGAACAGCTTGACCTCGGCTTCCCCGATCATCAGCGGCGGGATCAGCTTGATCACTTCCATGTGGTCACCGGACACCTGGGTCAGGATCCGGTGCCGCTGGAACAGTGCGACGACCACCATCTGCGCGAATAGCCCGACCCGCGCCTTCTGCAGCATCGCCCATCCGGCGCGCGCCTTCATGCCTGACGGACGGCCGAACTCGATCCCGATCATGAGACCGCGTCCGCGCACGTCCGCGAGCAGGTCGTACTTGGCCGCTAGACCCTCAAGCCCCGTCAGGAGTTCGGCGCCACGCGATGCCGCGTTCTCCACAAGGCCCTCATCCTCGATCACCGCGAGGGACGCGAGCCCGGCCGTCATGGCGAGCGGACCGCCCTTGAACGTGGCCGAGTGAACCATCACCTGGTCCATCGAGGAGTAGACCGAGGAGAACACCTTGTCGGTCGCGAGCATCGCGCCGACCGGCACGTAGCCGCCGGACAGTGCCTTGGCCACGGTCACGATGTCCGGTCGCACCTCCTCATGCTGGTAGGAGAAGAACCGCCCCGTTCTCCCGAGCCCGGATTGCACCTCGTCGCAGATCAGCAGTGCACCATGCTTGTGCAGCAGTTCCCGTGCCGCCGCCAGGAACCCGGGCGGTGTCATCAGCACGCCGTGGCCCTGGACGGGCTCGATGACCATCGCGGCCACGTCGCCCTTGCGCAGTTCCGCCTCGAGGGCGGCGAGGTCACCCAGGGGGATCTCCGCGCCGGGGAGCAGCGGCCCGAACCCCCGCCTGAACTCCTCCGCTCCGTTCACGGACAGCGATCCCGCGGTGAGCCCGTGGAAGGCGTGCCGCGCGTAGACGATCCGTCCGTTGCCCGTGGCGTGCCGCGCGAACTTCAGCCCCGACTCAACGGCCTCGGTGCCGCTGTTGCAGAAGAACACCCGGTCGAGGCCGGGCGCCTTGGCGAGCAGCCGCTCCGCGAGCAGCCCGGAGATGGGCTGGCAGTCGAACTGCGTCCAGGCAGCGAAGTCCATGTCGAGGGCGTCGTGCAGCGCCTTCTTGATGACCGGATGGGAGCGTCCCGCGGCGAACACGCCGAAGCCAGCGAGGAAATCCGCGTAGGCGTTTCCCTCGGCGTCGTACAGGTAGGCACCCTCGCCGCGCACGTAGTTCTTGTCGAAGCCGATGGTGTGCAGCGTGCGGGGCAGTTGCGGGTTCTGGTACTTGCTGTGCAGTTCATAGCCCTGGCCGCGAACGGCCGCGAGTTCAGCGCCGAGATCGAAACCCATTGCCGCATTCTACGACCGGCGCCGCGCCAGTCTGCGCGGGCTTGTCAGGAACCCGGCGCCCCAGCTCATGTGCATGGCGGCGAGCACCAGTGGCACCCGCGCCCGCGCCGCGAACGGCAGTCCCTCGGCGTAGCCAAGCGCGACCGCGCTGACTCCGGCGAGGTAGACGAGGGGAATGACGAAGCCAAGACCGAGGTATGGAACGAACCCCGCCGACTCCGTCCCGATCCCGATGAGCCCGGCGACCCCGAGGACCAGGCCCACGGTGTTAAGCGCGGTCACGACGGGCGCCGCCAGGTAACGCGGGTTGACCGTCTCCGGGTAGCGCCTGGCCACCACGCGCCGCCAGCGGCCGTACCTGAAGTGCTGCGTGGCGAGGGCCGCCAGGCTCGCCCTCGGCCGGTAGGTGACGCGCAGCTCGGGGGTGAACCAGATCAGGTGGCCCGCCGCCCTGATCCGGTAGTTCAGCTCCCAGTCCTCGGCGATCAGCATGCTCTCGTCGTACCCGCCGACTTGCTCGATCGCCTCCCTGCGGTACACGCCCAGGTAGACCGTGTCGGCCGGGCCCGCCTCGCCGCCCGTGTGGTTGGCCGCCGAGCCCATGCCGGCGGGCGAGGTCATCGCCCACGCGACCGCCTGCTGGAACGGGGTGATCCCCTCGGCCGCCATCACGCCGCCGACGTCCGCGGCGCCCGTCTCGAGCAGCGTGCGCACCGCCGTCCGCATATACCCGACCGGCAGCAGGGCATGCCCGTCGATGCGGGTGATGATGGCATGCCGCGCCGTCTTGACCGCGGCGTTCATCGCCGATGAGATCTGGCCGGAGGGGTTGGGCACGACCGTGATCCGCCGGTCAGCGGCGGCCAGGTCGCGGGCGATCGCCTCGGTCCTGTCCCGCGACGGGCCGACGGCGAGGATCAGCTCGAACCCGCCCGGGTACTCCTGCTCGAGCACCCGGCCCACGGAGTCGGCCAGGTGGCGCTCCTCGTTCCTGACCGGCATGACGACAGAGACGGCGGGGACAACGGCCGACTCCCCGGGGACGAACTGTGTGCCATGAGGAGCAGGCACGGTCCGTTCCTCATAGGGATTTTTTTGACGACTTTGATTTCCATCCATGACGCCGGTCACCCATGCAGTTTAGGACCTCGCGGCCTTCCAGCGCCCTGGAATGCGCGGGCCCGCCCGCCGATGAAGTACAGCCATCGGCGGGCGGGCCGCGCGGACTTCTCCGGTCTAGATCTCCACGTCCTCAAGGAGATCGGTGACGAGCGCGGCGATCGCGGAGCGCTCGGAGCGGGTCAGCGTGACGTGCGCGAACAGCGGGTGACCCTTGAGCTTCTCGATCACCGCGATCACGCCGTCGTGGCGGCCGACGCGCAGGTTGTCGCGCTGCGCGATGTCGTGGGTGAGCACCACCCGCGAGTCGGTGCCGATCCGCGACAGCACCGTGAGCAGCACGCCGCGCTCAAGGGACTGCGCCTCGTCCACGATCACGAACGCGTCGTGCAGCGACCGGCCCCTGATGTGGGTGAGCGGCAGCACCTCGATCATGTCGCGGGCGATCATCTCGTCGATCACGTCCTGGGTCGTGATCGACGACAGCGTGTCGTAGACGGCCTGCGCCCACGGGCCCATCTTGTCCGCCTCGGAGCCTGGCAGATAGCCGAGATCCTGGCCGCCGACCGCGTACAGCGGGCGGAAGACGATGACCTTGCGGTGCCTGCGGCGCTCCATGACCGCCTCGAGTCCGGCGCACAGGGCGAGCGCTGACTTGCCCGTGCCCGCACGGCCGCCCATGCTCACAATCCCAATGTCGGGGTCAAGCAGCAGGTCGAGCGCGATGCGCTGCTCTGCGGACCGCCCGTGCAGACCGAACGCCTCCCGGTCGCCGCGGACAAGCTGGATCTGCTTGTCCGGACGGACCCGGGCGAGAGCGCTCGCGCTGCCGGTGTGCAGCACGACTCCGGTGTGGCAGGGCAGGTCGCGTGCCGCCGCACAGTCCAATGTGCCGTTTTCGTACAGTTCCTCAACCTCGGCCGTGGAGACGTCGAGCTCGGCCATGCCGGTCCAGCCCGAGTCGACGGGGAGCTCAGCCCGGTACTCCTGCGCCTCGAGCCCCACGGCCGCCGCCTTGATCCGCAGCGGCAGGTCCTTGCTGACGAGAACCACGTCCTGGCCCTCGTCGGCGAGGGAGCGGGCAACCGACAGGATCCGCGTGTCGTTGTCCCCGAGCCGGAAGCCGGCCGGGAGCACCTGCGAATCGATGTGGTTGAGCTCCACGCGGGCGGTGCCGCCGACGGCGCCAACCGGAAGCTCGGCGTCTAGACGGCCGAACTTGACCCGGAGGTCGTCGAGGTACCTGAGCGCCTGGCGGGCGAAGAAGCCAAGCTCGGGGTGGTGACGCTTCGCTTCAAGCTCGGTGATGACCACGACCGGGAGGACCACGAGATGCTCAGCGAATCGCGTGAAAGCGGCCGGGTCAGCGAGCAGGACGCTCGTGTCGAGGACGTACGTACGACGGTGCACAGAGTTGGCCACGCAAACTCCCCTGGGCGCCGGCAATGAGGGCCGACACCGCGGACAGGACACGCATCGCCCCGGGTCATCCGGGGATAAACGTGTCGGATGGACCGGGGCTGCCCCACTGGAGAGGGCCGCGCCGGCCCTCTCGTCGCACGAATCGGCAACAGGGGGCCTCCCGCGGGGGGCGGCCTGGGGAGCCGCCCGCCACTACTGAAGGTACCCGCGTTCTACCTGCGAGAAAAGTGCTCAGGGACACATATTGTGCGACGCCTTACGGCGGTTGTTGCCGGTTAGGCGCCAAACCTGCGGTTACGTTCGGAATATGAGCGAAGTGCCCGCAGGAAGTCCACTTTGCGGAAGGCGGGCCAGTACGCGTCGCAGAAGTAGAACTCCGAGTGTGTCGATTGCCACAGCAGGAACCCGCCGAGCCGCTGCTCTCCGCTGGTGCGGATCAGCAGGTCAGGATCCGGCTGGCCGGCCGTGTACAGGTGCTCGGCTATGTGCTCGACGTCAAGGATCTCGGCAAGCTGCTCGATCGTGGTGCCCCTGCTCGCGTGCTCGACGAGCAGCGAGCGGACCGCGTCGGCGATCTCGCGCCGCCCGCCGTAGCCGACCGCGATATTGACCACGAGGCCCGGGTTGCCGGCTGTCGTCTCGCTCGCATCCTTCAGTACCCGGGCGGTGTGGTCGGGCAGCAGGTCGAGCGCGCCCACCGCGTTCAGGTGCCAGCCCTCCTCGACAAGGCCGGTGACCGTGTCCTCGATGATCGCGAGCAGCGGGCCGAGTTCCTCCTGCGGACGGCTGAGGTTGTCGGTCGACAGCAGCCAGAGCGTCACCACCTCGACACCGGTCTGCCGGCACCACCGGAGCAGCTCGAAAATCTTGTCGGCGCCCTTCCGGTGGCCCTTGCTGACATCCGTGTGCCCGGCCGACCTGGCCCAGCGCCTGTTGCCGTCGGTCATCACGCCGACGTGCCGCGGAATCACCTTGCCCGCCAGCGAGGATTCGAGCCTGCGCTCATACAGCCGGTACACCAGGTCGCGGTATCCCATGAACCGACCTTCCTCGCAAGAGCATGCTTCTAGATCCCATCGCTGCCCGATATTTTGCTTTTCATCGGGTTTGCGGCCGGGATACGGGGGGTCGTCCCCCCGGGCTATTCAGCCACGGTATCCGACCGGGCGATGCTGACCATGCCCTTTCACGTCAGGGTCGGCAGTTGTTCACGCTACGCCTGGGACTTGAGGGGCACCTAGGCGTCAGCGCCCGATGGCCCCTGGGCGCGCACCTCCGCCACACGGCGGAGCGCGTCCCGCAGCTCGGCCAGCCAGGCATCGGCGTGCTCGCCGGTCAACCTGACGCACCAGGCGAGCGCGTCGGACCTGCTGCGCGCGACGCCGGCGTCCACCAGGGTGTCGAGCACCCGCCGCTCGGACTGGCGGAGCCTGGTCATCACCGGAACCGACAGCGTGGTGAACATCTCATCATGGGCAGCGCAGCGCGCGCCCCAGGCGACCTTGCGGCGGAACCGCTGCTCCGCCTCCCGCGCGATCTCGATCCGCTGCTCGCGAGTCTGCTCGCGGAACCGCTTGATCCGTCCTTCCGCGGCGGCGCGCGCCGCGTCCTCGCCTTCGCCTTCGGCCGCCGTGTCCGCCTCGGGCGCGGGCAGCGTCCCGACGACGGTGATCTCCTCACGGTCGACATTGACCTCGGCCGGCCCGGTGAACCACTCATCCGGCAGCCTGCCCGCGAACCATGCCTGTATCTCTGTACTCATGTAATCATGTAATCATGTACGGCCAGCCTGGTCAACCTCGCCGTGCGACGCGTGGCACGTGGCACCGCTCCGTCAGAAATGGACCTGCCCCCCGGGCCGACGGCTCGGGGGGCAGGCAACTGACTTACCCGGCAGCTAGCTGCCGGTCAGAAAACCTCGGCTGGTCAGCGGATCTCGACGAGGACGAGGCTGTACTGGTACTTAGCCGGCGCGGTGTCGTTGATCGTCACCTTGGTCCCGGCCTTGGGCGTGACCTTGTCCGTCGCCTGCGTATAGAGCGTCTCCTGGTCGGCGTCATGGTCGGTCAGCACGCTGACCAGACCCTGGCCGGCACCGGGAACCGGAACCGTGTGCTTGTTCCAGATCCCCGCGGACGCGAACACCCACGAATCGAGCCCCTTGGTCTTGAGCGTTCCCGTGGGCGCTCCCGTGGTGGCGTGCGCGGTCCCCACCGCGCCGGTGCCGACCGCGTTCTTGAAGGACAGGACGGTGACCGCCTCGTCGCAGCACTTCGTCTTGCCCACGACCGTCACGGGCAGGTTGTGCAGGACTCCGGCCGCCCTTGCGGTCCAGACCTCGACATCCAGGCGGTCCGCGTTCTCCCGTCCGGCCAGCTTCCACTTAATTCCGCCGCTTGACACCGTGGCGGTCTGCGTTCCCTTGGCCATCGTGTCGCCCTGCACGAGGGCGACGAGCAGGTCTCCCTGCGCGGTCGTGGAGACCTTGACGGTCACCTTCCCCTCATCGATCGCCGTGGTCTTGGTGTCGAGCGCGATCGGGCTGACGGTCAGTACTTCGGTCCCGCAGGCGCCCGCTGATGCCTTGTTCGTCGCGTTGCCGCTGTAGGCCGCGGTCCAGTAGTACGTGCCAGCCGGCAGCGTCAGGGCAGCCGAGTGCGGCACCTTTCCGCCGGTCACCGTCTTCGCTCCGGCAGTGGCGACGAGCTTGGTGCACGCCGCGTTGGAGTAGACCGCGTACGAGACCTTTCCTGTCGCGGTCGCCACCCTCGCACCGGACAGCGCGGCGGAATCGGTCACCGCCGTGTTCACAGGAACCGTGATCGTCTTGCCGGTCTTGCCGCCGCCGGACAGTGACGTCGTCAGCTTCGTCGGCGCCGCGCCCACCGCCGTCCAGGTCACCGTGGCGTTCGCCTTCTGGCTCACGGAGCCGGCGGTGTAGGTCGCCGATACGGAATCGGTGCCAAGGCCGCCGGTGTTCAGGTAGCTGAACGTGAGGTTGCCCGCGGCATTTGTCTTGCCGGTAAACGTCTTGCCCGTGTCGGGGCCGCCGTTGACGTTGAACGTGACCGAGCCGCCGGAAACCGGCCCTGAGCTCTTGGCCACGTGCGCGACCAGCTTGGCGGCGCCGCCGGTGCCGTGCGTCTGCGTCGCGGGAGTCAGCGTGATCTGCGACTTAACGACGACACCGCTGCCGGACAGCATGATGTACGGCGAACCGCAGGCGAGCTTCCCCGTGCTCACGTCGTCGGCGCAGTAGCTGCCCGGGAAGCCGGAACTCGTCGGCGCGAGCGCCAGCGGCGTGTAGTCCGACGGGAACTTCTGGAACGCCTCGTGCACCGAGCAGTTCCAGTTCGACAGGTCGGCGTCGGTCAGGCCAGTGGTCGGCCCTGTCTGCGCCACGATGTTCACTCCGGTGGCGCACGCGCTGAGCGGCATCACGCCGATAACCGCGAATTGTCCCTTGCCGTGCGTGCTGAGGCCGTCGAGCAGCGGCACCGGCGTGTTCGCCGCCGACGACGCATACGCGCAGCTCAGGTCAACGTAGGCGCCAGTTGCCCCGGCCGTCTTGCCGGCGTAGGCGATCCCGTTCGCCTCGAGCTTGGCTCCCTGCGGCGCGCTGCCGTTGGTGTAGTGGTACGTCGGGTCGGTACCGATCAGCACCTTGTTGCCGCCGTGCTTCATCACGACAGGCTCCCAGGTCGCCTCGTTCGTGACCGCCGGCCCGAAAGCGCTTGCGTCGCCGCAGGTCGGGTCGCCGATGATCAGCACCCGGTACCGGGCGAACTGGGCCGCGGTCATCGCGTCCCACTGGGCACCCGTCACGCTGGTGACGGTGAAGCCGTCCTTCTGGGCCTCATATTGCTCGATGCTTTCGCCGGCACCCGCGGGCGCCGGCCCTGGCACGGTGACGGTGGTACCAAGGATCAGCGCCTTGGGCTTCGTCGGGGCCTGCGCTGCCTGCGCTGCCCGCGCGGCCTGCGAGCCGACAAAAGTCGCCGATCCACTGGCAAGCAGCACAATTCCCGCTGCCACTACCATTCGGCGCGAACCCTGTCCTATTGTGAGCCTATTTCTGGGTGATTTCCGAACTCCCACCGAGTTCCCCGCCTTCTCCTGAAGATTAGCGACCCTGCAAATCTGGCCAATGCTACAGCGCATGACACCAGCACAGATGCGGCCAAGAGAAATCGGAGTGGTTTATATCAATTTAGTCATATAAGAAAAATTGAGGCAGGTTGACCTTCTATCAGTTACGTAGCCATATTCCAGACGAATCAGACGCAGAAATGGTCACAACTGATAGAGAGTCGAGAAAGCGGTCAGAACTGATAGAAAGATGAGTCAGGCGAGGCGGCCGGCTACGGCGGCGGCCTGGGCCGCGTTGACTCGGACGGCGCCGGCGAACTCCGTGCCGAAGTCGGCAGGGACCACCTCGACGTTCATGCCGGGCTCAGGAGCCTGGATCATCCACCCGTTGCCGAGATAGATGGTGACATGCGAGATGTACGTGGGAGCGGTCCTGTCGGTGTGATAAAAGAGCAGGTCACCCGGCTTGAGCTGGCTCACGGCTACGGCGGGGCCTGACAGCGCCTGGTCCGCGGCGACGCGGGGCATGCGGATGCCGGCCTGAGCGAACGACCACTGGACGAGTCCCGAGCAGTCGAAGGCCGTCGGGCCCGCCGCGCCCCAGATGTAGGGCATCCCCCGGCGGCTCATCGCCGCCTGGAGCGCGACGTTAATCGAGCCAGTCGACACCCCTGGGGTGGTCGCCGACCCCGTGCCCGCCATTCCCGAGCTCGAGGTCCCCGTGCTGGAGGTCCCCGTGCTGGAGGTCCCCGTGGCGACAAGCGAGACGAGCTGCTCGACGCCTGCCCCCTTCGGAATCAGCCGCCCCGCGGCGGCCGCGGCGGCGGTGAAGTCACCCAACCGCACGCTGACCACGATCGCGTTGGCCGCCGGGGCACCGAGCGCGCGGGCCGTCGCGTCGGACACCACGGCGTTCACCCCGCCGATGCCCAGCGTGCCAAACGCCACCACGCGGAGCTTTTTCGTAGTGCGGCCTGCCGCCGTGACCATCCCGCCGAGCGGGATCTTGTCCAGCGTGCCCATCGTGTAGGAGACCGCGATCCCGCCGCCCGCCACCCCTTGCCATAGCGCGTTCGAGGCCCCGGTCGGCCTGGCGGCGAAGGAGCGGAAGACCGAAGGATCGACGCCGAGTACCGCGGTATAAGTCCCGTTGACTCGCATCCGTACCGCCTCGATCCGCTCGGTCGCGACCACGCCAGGCAGCCGGGCCACGGCGGCGGCGAGTCCACCAGAGAGCGAGAACGGTGCCACGATGAGCAGGTCCGCCTGGAGCGTGCGGTGCAGCGGCGCTACCGAGGCCTGACGCGCAGCGGAGGCCAGCCTGGAGGCCGGCACGTTCGAGCCTGGCAGCAGGTGAGCGCCCGCCCCCAGCGTGATCCCGGGAAGGACAGGCGCGTTACCGGTAGCTGGCCGCACATGGGGCAGGTTGAACGGTGACAACGCGGACGACGAGGTTCCGCGGGCCGCCTGGCCGGCACCGGCGGCGTCCAGTTGCCCGCTCGGCGCGGCACTCAGTACCGCGACGAGGACGCCGGTGAGCGTGCCGAGCGCCGCTAGCGTGGCGACGCAGACGGACAGTGCCCTCCGTCGCGCGCCGCGCCTGATAGCCCGCGCTATCCGCCGCCCCGCATCGGTCAAGTACACACAGCCACCTTGCCGTAAGAACAGCCACTCGTCCACCCTGATGCGTATCGTTCTCAGCGGCAATACCGCGTGTTAACCGGATAAATCAGGCGGACTCCAGTTCAGCGACGTGACTCGCGCCGCTCTCCGCCGCTCTCCGGCATTAGTGATGCAGTGCTTCGCGCAGCGCGGCGGGGGTCGTGACCGGGGCCAGGCAGGTGAAATTCCGGCATACGTACGCCGTCGGGGCACCGGATACGAGACCGCGGCCGGCCATCAGCGGAACCGCGGCGCCGTCGCCATCTCCTCCGAGGGCGAAGACAGCGCCGGGCGGGGCCAGGTGCAGCGCCGCGCGGAGCAGGTCACCGGTGCGCGGGTCGTCATCAGGGCCGACAATCGCGATCTCCGCCGGACCCGACAGCACCGCCTCGGCAACCGACAGGCCGAGGCCGCCGGCCCGAGGGTAGCGGGCGGCGATCGGCGGCAGCACCCGCAGAGCCGCGACGGCCGCATCCGTGTACCTGGACTCACCGGTCAGCGCACCATAGCTGAGCAGTGCGTCCGCCGCCGCGAACGCGCCCGAGGGGGTTGCGCCGTCAGCGGGGTCGGCGGGCCGGAAGATCAGCCGCTCGCCGTCCAGCGCAGTGTCGTAGAAGCCACCTGAACCATCGCCGAACGCCGACAGCACCGTCTCCAGCAGGGAACCCGCCGCCGACGCCCAGCGCGCCGCGGCCGTCACCCCGTACAGGGTGAGCAGCCCGGAGGCCACGCAGGCATAGTCCTCGAGCAGTCCGGCGCTTGGACCTGCCGACCCGTGCCGCGATGTCCTGGCGATCCGCCAGGCGCCGCCCGCCGAGATGTGCACCGTGGCAAGCAGTTCCGCCGCGTCCGAAGCCGCGGCGACAAGATCGGGCCGGCCGAAGAGCACCCCGGCCTCGGCGAGCGCGCCTATCGCCATGCCATTCCAGGCGGCCACCACCTTGTCGTCGCGAGCCGGGCGGGTCCTCCCCTCGCGGGCCGTCAGCAAGACACCGCGAATGCGGTTAAGTCGCTCGTCGGGCGAAATATCGGAAATGTTCGACGCGGCGGGATGCGACGCGGTCGGATGCGACCCCGAGGGGCTGGGGTCGGCAAGGCGCTGCAGGACCGACGCGCCGTGCTCGAACGTGCCCGCCTCCGTCACGCTGAACACAAGCGCCGCGAACGTCCCGTCCGATTCCCCGAGGACCTCACGGAGCTGGGCGGGGGTCCAGACGTAGAAGGAGCCCTCGCTGCCGTCGCTGTCCGCGTCGAGCGAGGCGGACAGGCCGCCCTCTTGTGTGCGCAGCTCCCTGACCATGAAGTCGCAGGTCTCTTCGGCCACCCGGCGCGCGAGCGGTGACCCGGTCAGCCGCCACAGGTGCGTGTAGACGCGCGCGAGCAGCGCGTTGTCATAGAGCATCTTCTCGAAGTGCGGCACGGTCCACGTGGCGTCCACGCTGTACCTGGCGAACCCGCCGCCGAGTTGGTCGTACATGCCGCCGCGAGCCATTGCCTCGCAGGTCGCCTCGGCCATCGCGAGCGCGGCGGCGGAACCCGCGCGCTCATGGTGGCGGAGCAGGAACTCAAGAGCCATCGAGGGCGGGAACTTGGGCGCCCGGCCGAAGCCGCCGCTTACCCGGTCGAACCCGGATTCAAGGCCGACCACCGCAATGGCGGTCACGTCTTCAAGGCTGAGCTCACCCGCCGCGCCGCCGAGCCCTGGGAGGGCCGAGGCGTTCTCTGCGAGAGCGGCCGCGATCCGTTCCGACTCACTCTGTATTTTCGCCTTGTTCGCTTTCCAGGCCTCGGCCACCCTGGTCACGAGCTCCACGAACCGAGCACGCGGGAAGTACGTGCCGCACGCGAACGGCTCGCCGTCCGGCGTCATGAACACGGTCATCGGCCAGCCGCCCTGGCCGGTCATGGCCTGCGTGGCCGCCATGTAGACGGCGTCGATGTCGGGCCGCTCCTCGCGGTCAACCTTGATCGCGACCACGCTGTCGTTGACGACGGCGGCCGTGGCAGGGTCCTCGAACGACTCATGCGCCATCACATGACACCAGTGACACGCGGCATACCCCACGGACAGCAGCACCGGCACGTCTCGCCGCCGCGCCTCAGCGAACGCCTCCTCGGACCACTGCCACCAGTCCACCGGGTTGTCGGCGTGCTGGAGCAGGTAGGGACTTGTCGCGCTCTTCAGCCGGTTCGTCATAAGTCCATTCTTAGCCCGAACGGACGCGGCTGGCTCCCGCCCCTCCGGCTTGCTCCGGTTCCGCCGCGGGAGCTGACAGGCTCCTTGACCTCGAACTACCCCTTCGGGGTGGCCAACAACGCTGTCCGAGTATCACGCGACGCTTGCAATTCACCAGTCTGCCTTGCCACAGCCGCCCCTTAACACTATTGTTCTGTCAGTTTGTCCGTTTTTTTGATCATCCCTGCAACATCATGGAGGAACTAGTGCGAAATAAGGGCTGCCTCATAGGCGCGGCGCTCGTCGGTACGGCGGCGCTGCTCACGGTTCCCGGTGGGGCTGCCAGCGCCGCCACCGCCTTGCCGCAACTGCCAATCGCGAACCTGACCCAGGTCATCGCCGACGGCGCGGACGGCTACATGTTCCTCGATACCGGGGCTTCCGTGGTCGTCACCGGCCTGAGCGGCGCCCTGGTCGGCACGCTCGCCGCGGGCAACGTGCCGGTCGCGATGGCGACCGACAACACGCACGTGTACGTGGCAGACGCCGGCTCTGACGCCATCGCGGTATACACCGAGGCGAAGCCGACCGCGGCCCCGAAGACCTATCCGCTCCCCGCGGGCGACAAGCCGGCCGGCATAGCCTTCCAGAACGGCAAGATCTGGGTGAGCTACTCCTCCGCCACGGTGACCGGCGCGGTCGGCTACTTCACGGCGGGCTCGGCCACGTTCGTGCCGAACGCGCTCAGCACGGCCGCGGCCTGGCCGACCGCCCCGCGCCTGGCGGCCGACCCGAACCCAACGACGCAGGGCACGCTCATCGCCGTCGACAACGAGCCGAACCCGACGATGATCGCTGCCTACAACGTCTCCGGGCCAGGGGGCGCCCCCGTCGCGGAGAAGGACGCGTTCACGGGGTGCGCCGGAACCCTCGCTGACGTGGCGGTGACCGCGGCCGGAGGCCAGGTGATCCTCGCCTGCACGGGGAACGCGACCGAGGTGGGCTATAACGCGGCCACGCTCGCCGCCGTCGCCACCGCGGACTACCCGGCAGGCGCGACCCCGGACGCGATCGCGATCGCGGATGACAATACCGGCTTCGCGACCGGAACCGAGGATGCGGCCGCACCGAAGCTGTCGGTGTTCCATGCGGGCGCCACGGTACCGGTGCTCTCAGACCCGCTGGCCGCCGGCCATGTCGTGGCTCCCGCGGGCCTGTCCTGGACCTCCGACGCCATCAAGCTCGCCGCGGTGCTGCGCAGCGGCGGCAAGTACTACCTGGACGTCCTTGTGTTCCCGCAGTACAAGGCGAGCAGTCTCGACGTGAACCCCGCAGGCAACGGCACCTTCAAGGCCGGGACCAAGGTCGTGCTGAAGGGCGTGCTCACTCTTGGCACCGCCGTCGCGCCTGCCGGGGTCACGCTGACGATCTACCGCGAGGTCTTCGGTACCAATGTCACCACGGGCACGCTGACCACCACGACCGCGGCGGGCGGCACGTTCACGGCCACCGACATCCCGCCGAAGTACGGCAACTACTACTACGTCACGCACTACGCGGGCACCACCGTCTACGCGCCGGCCTGGCACCAGTGCCTGGTGCACGTCACCATCACCAAGCCGGCGCTCTCGCTGACGACCTCCGCCAAGTCGGTCAAGCCCGGCAAGACGGTCACGGTGACCGCGCAACTGAAGGCTCCGCACGCCAACCGAACCGTCACCATCTACGCGCAGCCCCAGGGCGGTGCCAAGAAGGTGATCAAGCACGCCACCGTCAACGCGAAGGGCGTCCTGTCGGTCGGCTACAAGATCACCAAGAACACCACGTTCACCGTGACCTTCTCGGGCGACACGTGGTACACCCCGGCGTCGGCAACCGCGACGGTCAAGGGCTAGCCAGCACACTGCCTCGCGGCACAGTCGCTGTGCGGGCCACGGGCGCTGTTCTGCCGGATTTATCAGGGTAAACACGCCAAGATCGAAATAGTGCTGAGGATTTGACCGGCTATCACCGGTCAAATCCTCAGCACTATCGATTTACGGGCAGGGCTAGCCAGCACGCGACACCTCGCGGCGGTTCAGAGCCGGGGATCGACCGGTTCCGACTCGAGTGCGAGAACGGCGAACACGCACTCGTGAATGCGCCAGAGCGGCTCGCCGCGCGCGACCCGGTCGAGTGCCTCGAGCCCGAGCGCGTACTCGCGCTGGGCCATCGAGCGCTTGTGCCCGAGCCCGCGCTGCCGCAGCCTGTCGAGATTCGCCGGTTCCGTGTAGTCGGGGCCGTAGATGATGCGCAGGTACTCACGCCCGCGGACCTTGAGGCCCGGCTGGACGAGGCCCTTGCTCCCGCGGGTCAGGTTCACGGCCGGCTTGACCACCATGCCCTCGCCGCCCGACGCGGTCAGCTCCTCCCACCACGCGACGCCATCGGCGGTGGCAGCCGGGTCGGTCGTGCTGACGTAGAGCCTGCGGGTGGCGGTGAAGATCTGCGGGTCGGCCGCGACGAGGCGGTCGGCCACGTCGAGGTGCCAGGCATGCGGCTTCGCCTGGTGCGCGGCGCCTTCCGAGGCGAGCAGCTGGAACGGTGCCACGCGGACGCCGTCCAGGCCGTCGACCTCCCAGCAGTAGCGCCGGTACGCGGCGATGAAGGCGTCGGCGTTGACCGCTCGTGACCGTGTTCTCGCCAGCAGGCCGGACACGTCAAGCCCGGTGCCTGCCGCCTGTTCGAGCACCGACACCGCCGCGGGCAGCGCGGTACGCGCGGCCGCGCCCACCGCGGCGTACTGGTCGCGAAGCAGCTGCTCGGCCTTGGCGGACCAGGGCAGAAGTTCGGTATCGAGCAGCAGCCAGGAAGTGCCGAGCTCATCGAACAGGCCGATCGCCTCGGCCGCGGCGCGGACGCGGTCGACGAGCTTCGCGGTCACGATCTCGTCGAAGAACGGCCGGCCGGTGCGAGTCCATACGGCGCCGAGCGCGCCGCCAGGCGAGCCGAACCTGGCCCGCGACGCGTCGAGGTCGCGGCAGACGAGCGCGACGGCCCGCGAACCCATGTGCTTCTCTTCGCAGACCACCTGGTCGACGCCTTCGCCGCGGTAGGCGTCGAAGGCCTGGTCTGGGTGTTCAAGCAGGCCAGGACGGGCGGATGTCGCGACCGGGCTCATGGTGGGCGGCAGGTAGAGCAGCCAGCGCGGGTCGATCGCGAAACGGCTCATCACCTCGAGCGCCGCGGCGGCGTTCTCCTCGCGCACGCCGATCCTGCGCTGGTGCGCCGTCTCGATGACCCGGCGTCCTGTCACGTCGCCAATGTCGAGCACCTCCGGCTCACGGTGAGCCGTCTCCGGCGCCGCGCCCGCGGTCGGGTTGACGGGGAACGGCCTGGCCGGCTCGTAGTAGACCCGCGCCGCGGGGACGGAGACGAGTTCCTTCTCCGGGTAGCGCAGCGCCGTGAGCTTGCCGCCGAAGACGCACCCGGTGTCCAGGCACATGGTGTTGTTGATCCACTCGGGCTCGGGGACCGGGGTGTGACCGTAGAGGACCGTCGCCTCGCCGCGGTACTCGCTGGCCCACGGGTAGCGCACCGGCAGCCCGTACTCGTCGGTCTCGCCCGTTGTCTGCCCGTACAGGCAGAAGTCGCGCACCCGCCGCGACGCGCGCCCGTGATAGCGCTCGATGAGCCCGGCATGGGAGACCACGAGGTTGCCGCCGTCCAGCACGTAGTGGCTGACCAGGCCGTCCATGAAACGCTCAGCCTCGGCCCGGAAATCCTCTGGTTCCGTTTCCAGCTGGGCGAGCGACTCGGCCAGGCCATGGGTAATCTGCACGCCGCGACCGCGCATGGCGCGGACGAGCTTGTTCTCGTGGTTGCCTGGCACGCACAGCGCGCTGCCCGCGCTGACCATGCCCATGACGAGTCGCAGCACCCCCGGCGTGTCCGGTCCACGGTCAACGAGGTCCCCGACGAAGATGGCGCGGCGGGCCTCGTGCGCCGCGCCGACGGCACGGCCGAGCTCGTCTCGCGCGATGGCATAGCCGAGCTCGGCAAGCAGCACCTCAAGCTCGGCGCGGCAGCCGTGGATGTCGCCGATGACGTCGAACGGACCGGTCTCCTGGCGCAGATCGTTGAACAGCGGGGTACGCGTGATCGTCGCGGCGGCGATCTCGTCCTCGTCGTGCAGGATGTGGACGGTCCTGAAGCCCTCCTTCTGCAGGCCGCGCAGGCTCCGCCGTAGCTCGCCGTGCTGACGGTGGATCACGTGCGCGCCGAAGTCGCGATCGGGACGGCTGGCGTTCCTGGCACGGCAGACGCTCTCCGGCACGTCGAGCACGATCGCGGTCGGCAGCACGTCGTGCTCACGGGCCAGCGCCACGAGCGCGCGCCGCACGCCGCCCTGCACGTTCGTCGCGTCCACGACGGTCAGCCGTCCCGCGGCCAGTCGCTTGCCGACGATGAAGTGCAGCAGCTCGAACGCGTCCGGGGTCGCGGACTGGTCGTTCTCGTCGTCTGCCACCAGCCCTCGGCAGAAGTCGGACGAGATCACCTCGGTGCGCTTGAACCGCTCGCGCGCGAAGGTCGACTTGCCCGAGCCGCTGACTCCGACGAGGACGACGAGGCTCAGCTCAGGTACGCGAAGCTCCGTCATGTGGTCACCGCCCCATCCACCCCGCTCGCCGCCGGGCGCTTCTCGCGTGGTGTGGACTTGTCGAAGATGGCCATCTGGGTCGGCGGGCCGACCTGCGGGTCATCCGCACCGACTGGGACGAACCGTACGCCGTACCCGTTGCGCTGCGCGACGGCGCTAGCCCAGTCGCGGAATTGCCCGCGCGTCCACTCGAAACGGTGGTCTCGATGGCGCGGCACGCCAGGCGGCAGCGTCTCGTACCGAACGTTGTACTCCACGTTCGGCGTGGTGACGATGACGGTGGACGGCGACGCGTGGGCGAAGACGACGCGCTCCATCGCCGCGAGCCGTGGCGGGTCGATGTGCTCGATGACCTCCATCAGCACCGCCGCGTCCAGCCCGGCGAGCCGGTCGTCGCGGTAGGTCAGCGAGGACTGGAAGATACGCAGCCGATCGCGCTGCGGCTCGCTCATCCGCTCAAGCTTGAGCCTGCGGGCAGCCACCTGGAGCGCCCTGGCGGACACGTCGGTGGCCACCACCTGCTCGATTGAGGCGTCGCCGAGCAGGTCACGCACCAGAACGCCCTCGCCGCAGCCGAAGTCGCCGACGCGCCTGGCGCCGGCGCCGCGGACGGCGGCAAGCACGGCGCCGCGGCGCTGTTCGCTGAGCGGCATCGGCTGATCGGGCTCGGCGGTGATCCGCGCGCCCTCAAGCGAGTTGTCAAGCGCTTCCGGCTCGGTGTCATCCACCTCGGCAAGCCGCGCGAGCGCGTCCCTGGTGAGCTCACGCTTGTGCGCCAGATAGCGGCGCGTGATCAGCTCCTTGTCCGGGTGGCTGGCGAGCCAGTCACCGCCCGCGCGAACGAGCTTGTCCACCTCGTCGGTGCTCACCCAGTAGTGCTTCGCATCGTCGAGGACCGGCAGCAGCACGTAGAGGTGGTTGAGCGCGTCAGCGAGCCGCACGGTGCCCGCCAGGCGGACGTCCAGGTAGCGCGACTCGCCCCAGTTGGGCATCGTCGGGTCGAGCGGCGCGGCGGTCGCCGTGACCCGCCAGCCAAGCGGCTCGAACATCCGCCGTGCCAGATCGATCCCGCCGCGGCACGGCAGCGCCGGGATATGCAGTTCGAGCGGTATGGCGGAGTCGGCTAGCTCCTGATGGCTGGCGCAGCGACCGGTGAGCGCGGTGCGGAACACCTCCTTGATCGCGACGGCGAGCATGCTCGAGGCCGCGTACGGGCGGTCGTTCACGTACTGCCCGAGCGCGAAGCCCTCGCCGGACGGCCCATGGCGGCCGCGAACGAGGCCCACCGGGTCGACCTCGAGGAGCAGCGCCGCTGTCGTCCGCCGCTCCCCCGCCTCCGGGTAGAACACGTGCGCCGCGCCCACGGAGACGTCAAACGTCTGCACACGGCCCGGGTGCTTATGCAGCAGGAAGCCCAGGCCAGACGCGGGATCGGCAGTCGTCGTAATCGTCAGCAGCACGATCCGCCATTCTGTCCGATTCCACCGCGCCGCGTCGTCTCATTTTCAGGTGGCTCACTCGAACGCAAGCCGGACGGCGTCGCGCTTGCAGTCGAGCAGGTAGCCGCCCACGGAGATCCTCAGCTGTTCCGCGGCGGCGGCGAAGTCGCGGAAATCGATCTCCGCCCGCCTCACACTGCCGAGGTCGCTACCAAGCTTCCACTCATGTGTCAGATCCACCGCTCCTCCCTTCCTGTCACCCCTCCTTGACGGATCCGTCCGCGCATCTGCTGCACGGTCATCCTGTGACCTGGATCACATGGCGGTGGGAATTGGGTCCAGAGTGCGCAGATATGTCCCGGGCCGAGCAGAACAGGAGGCGGGCAGAAGCCGCTTAAGCTCCAGCAGACAATCCCGGTTCGGTCTCGCCCGGGGCTCTACCGTGTCAAACGGGTCCGGCTGGCTCCCATGCCTCGGGCGGCCTGGCCGAGCAGGTAGAAGGCCGCGCCGGCGACGCCGACGAAGAAGCCAAGCGGCCAGTTCGTGCGGTAGGACAGGGCGATGGACAGCCAGACGGTCGCCAGCGCTATGGCGACGGAAAGAGCGAGCGCGACACCAGGGCGGGCGGTCACCGAACGGGCCGCGGCGGCCGGACCGATCATCAGGCTGAACATCAGCAGAGCGCCCACCACCGGGACCGTCATCGACGTGGCGAGGGCCATCACGATCAGGAAGTAGAGGTCGGCCCGGCGGGTGGAGACGCCGCGGGCCTCGGCGACCTCGGGCAGGGCGCTAGTCAGCATGAGCGGCCGGAACGCCACCCCGATCGCGACGACGGCGGCGAGGCCGAGGCCGGCGATCGGCGCGACCTCGCCCCGGCTGATCCCGAACACCTCGCCAAACAGCAGCGCGTAGGTCTCCTCCGCGTACTGGCTGCTCACGCTGACGAATAGCGCGCCGAGCCCGAGCATGAGGACGAGCGCGAGCGCGGTTACCACGTCGTTGCGTGCCTTGCGGCCACGCTGCTCGGAACCGAGCGCGCCGATGCCAAGCGCGCCGCCGACCGCGAAGACCGCCAGCCCCCAGATGACGTTGATGCCGAGAAGGCTGGCGCCGGCCGCGCCGGCGAACGCCCCGTTCGGTATGGCGTGGGCCGCGAACGTCTGGCCGCGGAGCACCGCGAAGAACCCGGTCAGGCCGGCGATCACCGCGACGATGGAGGCAGTGATCCAGGTGTTCAGCATCAGGCCGGTGAACATTCGGCCCCCTCATGCGGGGATCTCGGCCGTTCGCGCCGCGGGCGCCTGGCGTAACTGAGCAGGTACCCGAGGAGAACGAGCACGACGACGAAGAAGGACACCGGCCAGCCGTGCCCGTACGGGGGCCAGTAGTAGGAGTCGTAGGCGAGCACGATGCCGAGCCAGGTCGCCGCGAGACCGGTGAGCGCGGCGGCGGCCATGGCACGCGCCGGGCTCTTGGTGATGCGCAGCGCGGTCGCGGACGGGCCGATCAGCAGCGCCGTGGACAGGACCGCCCCGATCGCGACCGCCGCGAGCGAGACGGAGACGGCGAGCGCGGCGAGGTAGGCGATGCCGACCAGCCTGACGTTGACCCCGCGCGCTCGCGCCAGGTCAGGGGAGATCGAGGTGAGCAGCAGCATCCTGGTCAAGACGGCGATGGTCAGCAGCGCGACGGCACCGGACGCGACGAGCGCGGGGACGGTGTCGGGGCTGATCACGAAGATGGAGCCGAAGAGCACCGTGAACGACGCGCCCGTCGTCGCCGTCTTGAGCGTGCCGAGGTAAAGGAAGAGCGCGGCCGCCCCGAGCGCGGCGCCGAGCACCACGCCGGTTGCGACGTCCCGCCCCCTGCGGCGCTGCACGCCGATGGCCTCCATCAGTGCGGCGGCGGCGACCCCGACGACCAGGAAGCCCCAGAACTGGTTGAGGCCGACGAGGAAGGCGCCTGAACCGCCCGTGGTGGCGACGTCGGCGAGCGAGTGGCCGGCGAACGACTGGCCGCGCAGGACCGTGAACACGCCGATGATGCCGGAGGTGATGGCCACCACGGCGCCGACCAGGAGGGCCGTCCTGACCGGGCCGCTGCCGAGCAGTCCCGGCTCGAAAAGGTAATGCATGTCCGATATCCGCTACTCGCCGGCGACCACGAGGACGCGGTTGTGCACGCGGACCACGTCCACGTGGTGGCCGTACAGCCTGGTGAGCCCCTCCGAGGTGACCACCTCGTCGGTCGAGCCGGTGGCGACCCGTCCGTTCGCGACGTACACGATCGTGTCCATGACGGCGAGCAGCGGGTTCATGTCGTGCGCGGAAAGCAGCACCGAGATCTCATGCTCGCGAGCCAGCTTGGACAAGACGGCGACGATCTCCTGCTCGCTTCCGAGGTCCAGGTTCGCGAGCGGCTCGTCGAGCAGCAGCAGGCTCGGCCTGCTGATCAGCGCATGCGCGATCAGCACCCGCTGCTGCTCGCCACCCGACAGTTCGCCCACTCGCGCGTCGGCGTAGCCGTCCGCTCCGACGTCGGCGAGGGCGGCGTCCACGAGTTCCCTGCGCTTCCTGGACGGGAAGCCGAATCCGAGCCGGTGCCCGTCAAGGCCGAGCGACACCACGTCGCGAGCGCGCAGCGGCATGTCGGGGTCGATGACGAGCTTCTGCGGCACATAGCCCATGCCTGCCCTGTGCCTACCGTGGTGCTTGCCGTGCAGCGGCTCGCCGTCGATGAGCACCCGGCCGCCCGACGGCTCGAGCAGGCCGAGGATGACGCGGAGCAAGGTGGTCTTGCCGGCCCCGTTCGGGCCGATGATGCCGGTGAACTCGCCCCTCCCGAGGGAGAACGTCACGTCGCTGAACACCTCGCGGCCGCCGAGCCGCACGCTGACATCCTCAAGCCTGAGCAGGTCAGCCTGGTCTACCGGTTTAACTGCCATTAGGAACCTCATAGGTGCTCACTGGAGATCTTGTCGGCGACCGCCTTGCGCAGGTCCTGCACCTCGGCCAGCATCCAGGTCTGGAAGTCATATCCGGGCTCCGGCATCGTCTCGTAGACACCGACGATCGGGATGTGGTTTTGCTCCGCAAGCGTAATGAACGACTGCGTCAGCACGTCGGTCACCTGCTGGTTGTAGACGAGTACCTTGACCTTGCGCTCGGTGAACAGGGCACGTTCCGCCGCCACGTCCTGCGGCGACGGGTCGACGCCGTTCATGATGTCGTCCTGGAACGTCCAGGGAGTCAGGTTGTCCGCGCCGAGCGCGGCCAGCAGGTAGTCGGCCACCGGCTCCGTGGTGGCGACGGTGGTCCCCGGGTAGGCGGCCTTAAAGCTCGCGATCGCGGCGGCGACCTGCTGCAGGCTGGCCGTGAACGCCGCGGCGTTCGCACGGAAGTAGCCCGCGTGCGCCGGCTGGATGGCGGACAGGGCCGCGGCGATCGCGCCGGCCACCCTGGGCATCGTGGCCGGGTCGTACCACAGGTGGGGGTTGGGCGTTGAGTCAGGGAGCTTGAGCAGCCGCTGGACATCGATGACAGCGCGGGCGCCGCTTGGCACGGCCGACTCGATGGCGCCAATGAACGCGTCGTAGCCGACCCCGTTCTGCACGATGAGCTGGGCGTCGCCCACCTCCCTGGCAACCGCGATGGACGCCTCGAACGAGTGCGGGTCGGTATTCGGGTTGCTCATGATCGCGCTTGCCTGAACGTACTTGCCGCCGACCTGGCTGATCAGGTCGGCATATTCGTTCTCCGCGCCGACCGCGATGATCTTGCCGTCGACACCGGCGGTCGCGCCGCTTGAGTAGGCAAGGGCGGCGGTGGCCATCACCGCCGCGGCCACGGCGAGCAGCAAGACCGCCGCCGGCCGCCGTGCCGCGCCTATCCTGGTCCGCATGGCAGCGCCTCCCTCCGCCGGTCGTCGTTCCGATTCGATCTTAATGATAATCGTTTCTATTATCATTAAGCAACCCGATCGCGGATGATCGCGGCTCGCCCGGGCTTCGGTCCATGGTCACGGCAGGAGAGGCCGGCTACCTTTGCAAGATGTGACAGCGGATCAGCCGAGAGGGACTCGGGTACGCGGGACGAGGCAGGCCTCGGTCGTCGCCGCCGCCCTCACCGGCCTCCCCGGTTTCCGCAGCGCTCAGGAGATCCACGCCGAGTTGCGCCTCCAGGGCGAGACCGTCGGGCTCACCACCGTCTACCGCCACCTGCAGGTGCTCAGCGAGCAGGGCGTGATCGACACGATCCGCGACCCCTCGGGCGAGGCGCTCTACCGGCAGTGCGGGTCTACCGGACACCACCACCACCTGACGTGCCGGGTCTGCGGCCGCAGCGTCGAGGTCGAAGGCCGGGCCGTCGAGCAGTGGGCGGAAAAGGTCGCCGCCGAGGCGGGGTTCACGTCCGTCGACCACACCGTCGAGCTCTTTGGCCTCTGCCCCGACCACTCGGTGTCGCCAAAATGACACGAGTAGGGCTATTGCCACAGAATTACCGTTAGGTGTAGATGATTCTCCATAGACCGCGACGGTCTGGGGGAGCAAAAATGCACATGCGAGTCGGCACCAGCCGGGCAATCCTTATCACCGCGAGCCTGCTCGTCTTCGCCTCTGGCGCGGCCGTGGCGGGGAACGGAGTGGCCGCGGCGAGCACCGTGTCTCCAGCGCACGGGAGCCGGGCGGCACACCAGGCGGTGCCGTTGGCGGTGAACACGATCAAGATCACCAACCCGCCGGGCAACCAGGTCATCACCGCATTGCCCGCCGCGGTCACCCTGTCGGCGGCGGCGACTGATGACAGTGTCACCCCGGTGACGCTCAACTACGCCGCGAGCGCCCTTCCGCCTGGCGTCGCTATAAGCGCCACGACCGGCGCGATCACCGGGACCATCACCGCCGCGTACACCGGCAGCACCACGGTGACCGTGACGGATGGCACGGGCGCAACCGCGACCGACACGTTCACCTGGGCGGCGGCGGACACCATCACGGTGACCGCGCCCGCCAACCAGGCGACCGCCGTTAACACGACGATCGCACCGCTGCAGATCGCCGCCGCCACCACCGGCACCGGTCAGACCCTCGCCTACGCCGCCACGGGCCTGCCGGCCGGCCTGGCCATCGCCCCCGGCACCGGGCTCATCAGCGGCACCACCGGCGCGGCCGCCGGCACCAGCAACGTCACGGTCTCGGTAACGGATGGCACAGGATCCCCGGCAGGAACGGCCGCCTTCACCTGGTCGGTCAACCTCAACACGATTACGTTGACCACGCCGGCCAACAGGTCGACACCGCCGAATACCCTGGTCTCCCTCCAGGTCGCGGCCGCTGACAGCGCCGCGGGCCAGCCGCTCACCTTCGCCGCGACCGGCCTGCCGACCGGCCTGAAAATCGCCCCCGCCACCGGGCTCATCAGCGGCACCACTTCCGCCGCCGCCGCTAACCTCGGCGTGCACACCGTCACCATCACGGTCACCAACCCCACGTCGACGACCGCGACCGGGACGTTCGCCTGGTCTATCGCCCTGAACAAGATCACGGTGACCGCGCCGCTGACCGAACAGTCAATCGTCGGGGTCGCGGCACGATTGAAGATCACGGCGAAGGACGCGGCGGCGGGGCAGAAGCTGACCTACACGGCCGTGAACCTGCCGCCGGGCCTGAAAATCGCCCCCGCGACCGGGCTGATCACCGGGACCCCTGGCGCGCTCTTCGCCAAGGCGACGACGGTGACCGCGACCGACCGCACCGGCTCGTCGGGCGCTGCCGTCATCAGGTGGCAGGTCGGCGGATTGATCAATGTCCCCGACCCGGGCGGCCAGGTCCTCTTTCTCGGCCAGCCCGTGGACATCCCGCTGACCGTACGGAGCAACGTCGCCCGCGACACGGTGACGCTCAAGGTCGCCGGGCTGCCGGCCGGCGTGGGCTTCACGCACAAGCCGCTGGTGCTGAGCGGCTGGCCCGAGAAGGCCCGCACGTACAACGTGACCCTCACCGCCAGGGGCGACGACGGCGGGGTCACCATAGTGAAATTCCCCGTCAGGGTGCGCCCGGCGCGCAATACCGGACCTAAGGGCGCCCTGGCGCTTGACGTCGCGGGCAAGTGCCTTGACGATCCCGGCAACAGGTCCGCCAACGGCACCCGCGTGGACATCTGGTCATGCAACGGCGGCGCCGCGCAGCAGTGGACGATGGCGGAGGACGGCACGATCCGCATCCACGGCAAGTGCATGCAGGTCGTCAGCGGCTCCGTCCGGCTTGAGGGCTGCACCGCCGCCCCCGCCCAGACCTGGGTGAAGGGAACCGACGCCGAGCTCGTCAACCCGGCCTCCGGCCGCTGCCTCGCGGACCCCGGGTCGAGCACGGCGAACGGCACCCGGCCGGGACTCGCGCCCTGCACCGCCAAGCGGGGCGAACTGTGGGCCGCGCCGGGCGGTCCGCTGTTTGCCGGGATGATGGGCTCGTGCGCCGACGACCACTTCAGCTCGGGTGCCAACGGCAACGTGATCGACGTCTTCGCCTGCAACGGAAGCGCGGCGCAGAGCTGGCAGGTGCGGACCGACGGAACCCTGCGGATCTTCGGCAACAAGTGCATGACCGTGGCGGGCGGGGCAGGCCGGATCGGGGCGAAGATCGAGCTCTTTACCTGTGCTGCCGGCGCCGCGAGCCAACACTGGCAGATCGTCGCGCATGGCACCTTCGTCGCGGCGATCAAGAACGGCGGCGGGTGCCTGGCCGTGCCGAGCAACACCTCACCCGCCGGCACGCAGCTCCGGCTTGAGCGCTGCCCTGGCACGGTGCCAGGCGGCGGCTGGCACGACTGGTAACACAACAGGCAAGCGGAAGGGCCGGACCGCCAGAGGGCGGTCCGGCACCATTCGCGCGTTTTGCCGCCAATTATGGCGATAACGGCTACCTTCTACGGGAGCCAACAGTAAGAACGTGTAAATATGTAGATTTAGTCACGCTTGGCACATATGCCGCCCGACACGACGGGGCGACCTGCCAGTGTTGATTTATTTCGTTCGATCTCGTTGATACCCGGGAACATTTATGCGCGCATCGATAAGGGCCAGCCGCAACCGGATTTACGCGATAGCCGCAGGCGTCCTGCTCTTCGGATCGGCGCTGGCCGCGGCGACCATGACCGCGCACGCGGCCGCGGCCCCCGCTGTCACGACGGTCACGGTCGCCCCCATCGCGGACCAGACCACCAACCCGCTGTCGGCCCCGGTCACCCCGCTGGCGATCGGCGCGGCCGACACGGACGCCACCGGGCTTCCGCTGACGTTCACCATGAACCCCCCGATTCCCGGCCTGACGATCACCCCGGTCGACAGCACCGACGCGACCATCACGGGAACGATCACCGCGGCCGGCGTCTACCCGGTCACGGTCACCGCGACCGACCTGAACGGCGCGACGGGTTCCGCGGCGTTCACCTGGACCGCGGGCAATACCATCACGGTCGCCGCCCCCGCGACCGAGAAGTCCACGGTCGGCGCCGCGATCCAGGCAGTCACCCTCAGCGCCGCGGATACCACCCCAGGGACGTACACGTATACGTACACCGTTCAGGGCCTGCCGGCGGGACTGACGTTCAACCCGAGCACCCGCGCCATCACCGGGACGCCGACGGGAAAGGCCAAGGCCTACAACACCACCATCTCGGTCTCCGACGGCACGATAACCGGCACCGCGGCGATCGCGTGGACGGTCTACAACAAGATCAAGGTGACCGCGAAGGCGCCAAGCAAGGTCTATCTCCGCGTCAAGGTCAGCGTGCGGCCCACGGCGACGGACTCCGACCCAAGCCAGAAGCTGACCTGGAGCGTCTCTCCCGCGGATCCCCTGCCGCCCGGTCTGTCGATCAACCAGCAGACGGGTCTCATCACCGGCAAGCAAATGGCGCTCAGCGGGACGGTCACCATCGTGGAGATCGCCACCGACGCGGCCGGCTCAACGGGGTCCGTCACCATGAAGTGGGTCGTCTCGGTGGACGGTTACCTCGCCTTCCCTGGCGTGCAGACCCTCACGGCCGGCCAGGGCCAGGACATCGTCCTCAGGGAAGCTGACTACGTGCCTGGCGACAAGATGACGTGGTATGCCGTCGGCCTGCCGGCCGGGATGGGGCTCAAGCAGAGCCCCCTGATGATCTACGGCTGGCCGGCGAAGGCGGGCTCGCAGCATGTGACGATCGACGGCAACGGGACCCTCGGCGCCTGGGACACGATGACGTTCAGGCTGATCGTGAAGCCCGCGACGGGCAAGGGCCCGACCGGCCAGATCCGGCTGGCGCTCGACGGCAAGTGCCTGCAAGACCCGGGCGGCAACACCGCGAACGGCACCCACATCCAGATCGGGACCTGCGTGTCAGGTGCCGCCGAGCGGTGGGCCGTCGCTGCTGACGGCACCATCCGCGCCAACGGCGGCTGCCTGGACATCGCGGGCACCGGGAGCTCCATGGGCAAGCAGCTCCAGCTCTGGACCTGCGGCAACGCCAACCCCAGGCATCTGTGGACGCAGGGCACCGATGGCGAGCTGGTCAACCAGGCATCCGGCCTGTGCGTGACCGACCCAGGATCGAGCACGCAGAACGGCGCCACGGCGACGATGGGCACCTGCCACGTCAGGTCGTCCGAGCAGTGGACGCTGCCCGCCCAGCCGATCCTCAGCTCGGTCGGCGGCTCATGCGCGGACGACCACTACGGCGCGGGAAACAACGGCGCCGTCGTCGACATGTTCTGGTGCAACGGCACCGCGGGGCAGGCCTGGTCGTTCCTGCCTGACGGCACGATCAGAGCCGGCCTGTACGGCAACGCGTGCCTCACCGTGCGCGGCAAGCTCGGCGCGGTCGGCACCAAGATCGTGCTGTGGACCTGCTCAGCGGGCGACAAGAGCCAGCGGTGGACCGTGTCCCGCACCGGCGGCCTGAGCAGCGAGCTCAGCCTCGGCGGCGTCTGCCTCGGCATCACGAGCATGACCGCGACGAACGCGACCCAGCTGGTCACGGGCACGTGCACCGCGAGCGACCCCCGCGTGCACTGGCACATCTGGTAAAGGCAAAAGATCAAATTCGGTTAGACGGAACGGTCCCGTGCTTCGCCCCACCGCAGATGACATTGCGGGAGGCGCGAAGCACGGGACCGTTCGATATGACGATGGACTTTGAATTTTTGGCGTTAAGCGGCCGCGGCAGCCGACGCGACGCCGGCCGATGCGGGCTCGAGCGCCAGCGCGAGCACCTCACGGACATCGCTCATCGTGTGCACTGACAGCTTCGCGAGCACCTCGGCGGGCACGTCGTCCAGGTCGGGCTCGTTCCGCTTCGGTATCAGCACCGTGGTGATGCCGGCCCGGTGCGCGGCGAGCAGCTTCTGCTTCACCCCGCCGATCGGCAGCACCCGCCCGGTGAGCGAGACCTCGCCTGTCATCGCCACGTCCGAGCGGACAGGCCGCCCGGAGAGCAGCGACGCGAGCGCCGTCGTCATCGTGACGCCCGCGGACGGCCCGTCCTTGGGCACCGCGCCGGCCGGCACGTGGATGTGCACGCCGCGGTCCTTCAGGTCGGTCACCGGCAGCTCAAGCTCCGCGCCGTGCGAACGCAGGTAGGAGAGCGCGATCTGCGCCGACTCCTTCATCACGTCGCCGAGCTGGCCGGTGAGCGTGACGCCGGTTCCGCCGGTCTCCGGGTCGGCCAGCGACGCCTCGATGAAGAGGACGTCACCGCCCGCGCCGGTGACCGCGAGCCCGGTCGCGACGCCGGGCACCGCGGTCCGCCGCTCGCCCTCGGTCAGGCTGGTCTCCGGCGTGAACCGGGGCCTGCCCAGGTAGTCGCGGAGGTTCGCGACGCCGACCGTGACGGGCAGCGTTCCCTCCTCGAGCGCCTCGGCCGCCGCGACCTTCCGCAGCACCCGGGAGATCGCCCGCTCGAGCGACCGGACGCCGGCCTCGTGGGTGTACTCGGCGGCGATCAGCCGGAGCGCGTCGTCATCGATGCTGACCTCGTCGGCGGAGATGCCCGTCTTGTCGAGCTGCCTGGGCAGCAGGTGGTCACGCCCGATCGCGACCTTCTCGTCCTCGGTGTAGCCGTCGAGCGTGACCAGCTCCATCCGGTCGAGCAGCGGCCCTGGTATCGAGTCGAGCACGTTCGCTGTGGCCAGGAACACCACGTCGGACAGGTCGAGGTCGACATCCAGGTAGTGGTCGCGGAACGTGTGGTTCTGCGCGGGGTCGAGGACCTCGAGCAGCGCGGCCGACGGGTCGCCACGGTAGTCGGAGCCGATCTTGTCCACCTCGTCCAGCAGCACGACCGGGTTCATCGTGCCTGCCTCGCGAATGGCCCTGACGATCCGGCCGGGCAGCGCGCCGACGTAGGTGCGCCGGTGACCGCGGATCTCCGCCTCGTCCCTGACGCCGCCGAGCGCGACCCGGACGAACTTGCGGTCCATGGCCCGCGCCACGGACTCGCCGAGCGAGGTCTTGCCGACACCAGGCGGGCCGACGAGCGCGAGCACCGCGCCGGATCGCCGTCCGCCGACGACGCCTAGGCCGCGGTCGCCGCGGCGCTTGCGCACGGCCAGGTACTCGATGATCCGGTCCTTCACGTCATCGAGCCCGGTGTGGTCAGCGTCAAGGATCGCGCGGGCACCCGCGATGTCGTAGGCGTCCTCGGTCCGCTCGTTCCACGGGATGTCGAGGATCGTGTCGAGCCAGGTCCTGATCCAGCCGACTTCCGGCGACTGGTCCGAGGTGCGCTCGAGCTTGTCGACCTCCTTGAGAGCGGCATCGCGCACGTTCTCCGGCAGGTCGGCGGCCTCGACCCGGGCCCGGTAATCGTCTTCCTCCGAGCCGTTGCCGTCGCCGCTCAGCTCGCTGAGCTCCTTGCGCACCGCCGCGAGCTGCTGGCGCAGCAGGAATTCCTTCTGCTGCTTCTCCATGCCCTCCGTGACGTCCTTGCGGATCGTCTCGGCGACGTCGAGCTCGGCGAGGTGCTCGCGGGTCCACTTGATGGCGGTCTCGAGCCGCTGGACGAGGTCCGTGGTCTCAAGCAGCGTGAGCTTCTGCTCGGTGCTCAGGTAGCTCGCGTATCCGGCCCGGTCGGCGATCGTCGACGGGTCGTCAAGCTGCTGGATCATGTCCACGACCTGCCACTGGCCCCGCTGCTGCAGGACCGCGACGATCAGGGACTTGTACTCCTTGGCCAGCTCCGTTGCCCGGGCGCCGCGCCCGGTCTCTTCGATGACGGTGCCCTCGACCCAGAGGGCGGCACCGGTACCGGTCGTCCCGTGCCCGATCTTGACGCGGGAGACGCCGCGCAGGACCGCGCCTGGCTCTCCGCTCGGCATCCGGCCGACCTGCTCGATAACGGCGAGCGTCCCGGTGGCGGCGAGGCCACGGTCACCGATCCTCGGCACGAGGAGCACCTGGGACTTCTCCTCGGAACGAATCCCGGGCCCGCGCCCGAGACCCGCGGTGTTCCGTGCCGCGTCGACGGCGCCGCGAACCTCGGCGTCGGAGAGCTCAATGGGGACCACCATGCCCGGCAGCACGACCTCGTCGTCCAGCGGCAGCACCGGCAGCGTGAGCGTTTCGCTCATCAGCTCCTCCTAAAGTTGAGTCACCTACGCTAAAGAAAAGAGAGCCTCCCGTTATTTCCCGAGTGCTGTCCGCCCAGAGCGATCACCCGAACCAGACGCGCTTTATCGAGGGGTGCCGCGCTCGATGGCGATCACGGCCGTGTAGCCCTCCGAGGGGATCGGCTTGACCACCTCGACACGGACCCAGGCGAGGCCGTGGCCGGCGAGCAGGCGCTGCGCGACCCGCTCCGCGGCCGTCTCGATGAGCTGGAACTTGCCCTCGGTGACGACGGTCTTGACGGTCCGCGCGACCGTGGAGTAATCGAGCGTGTCGGCGAGGTCGTCGTTCGCGGCGGCCTTCGCCACGTCGGCCGCCATGTCCACCGCGAACACCAGCGCCTGCTCGGTCTCGCGTTCCCAGTCGTATACGCCGATGACCGTGGAAACGCGCAAGTCCCTGATCGATACCGTGTCCGCCATGCCCTTGATGGTAGCCACACCCGCACCGACGCCACGTCAAGTAACGCTCTGTCACTAAATATGGGAAAATAGCTACAGAGAGCAGCGTTTCCTGATACCAGTAGTGCATGACCACGGACTTGCGGACAGCGGCCGAGCAGCACCTGCGGGCGCTCGCCGGCGATCACGCGCGGCTGCGCGAGGACCAGTGGACGGCGATCAGCGCCCTGGTCGCCGACAAGCGGCGGGCGCTAGTGGTGCAGCGGACCGGGTGGGGCAAGTCCGCGGTGTACTTCGTCGCGACGGCACTGCTTCGCGCGGCCGGTGCGGGACCGACCGTGATCGTCTCGCCGCTGCTCGCGCTGATGCGCAACCAGGTCGACGCGGCGGCGCGGGCCGGCATCCACGCCCGCACCATCAACTCCGCGAACCTGGCGGACTGGGAGCAGGTCTACGCGGAGGTCCGCGATGGCGCGGTTGACGTCCTGCTCGTCAGTCCCGAGCGCCTCAACAACCCCGGGTTCCGCGATAACGTGCTGCCGCACCTGACCGAGGCGGCGGGTCTCATCGTCATCGACGAGGCACACTGCATCTCCGACTGGGGGCACGACTTCCGGCCCGATTACCGCCGGATCAGGCGGCTCCTCGAGACCCTGCCGCGGCACGTGCCCGTGCTCGCCACCACCGCGACCGCGAACGCCCGGGTCACCATGGATGTCGCGGAGCAGTTGCAGCTGTCGTCCGGGGGGGCAGGCTTCCGGCATGGGGGGCTCCAGCCCTCTTCCCGCATGGGGGGC